>Ga0182013_10001793_pt1 | contig 28965 bp, 46 predicted proteins | sample 612S2MmetaG_FD_120487 | JGI IMG/M metagenome (GOLD analysis project Ga0182013, IMG submission 120487) | Permafrost microbial communities from Stordalen Mire, Sweden - 612S2M metaG | ecosystem: Environmental > Terrestrial > Soil > Wetlands > Permafrost | place: Sweden: Stordalen | collected... | reverse complement strand
GCAGAATGAGCCGGGTCGAATCCGCCTTCGGATCGCAACCGACGATCAGAATGCGGTGTCCCATCTCGGCCAGCGCCGCCAAAGTGTTCTGCGACGTCGTCGACTTGCCGATGCCGCCTTTACCGTAGAATGCGATTTGTCGTAGTGCCGCCATCTTGCTCTCCTTCGAACCGATTGCCAAAGTCCACTGCGCGTTGCGCGCGAGACTGTTCATGTTTCAGAAACGGGCTCGCGGGTTCGGGAAGGAGCGCATCGCTCGTCGTGCGTCTGCGTGCACTCAGCCCTCTCTCGCTGGTATTCCCTTCAGCAACCCCCGTGCCATTTCCGGATTTCCTCGTAAGTCATTGGTTATTTGAAGAAAATTTTGACAGCCTCGGAGGAAGCGGCTGTTTTGAATACGACAGCGACGGTCGCGCTGTAAGAAACAAGACAAGGTTTGAAGGCCTCCAACCCGAACCATCAGCAGGTTTTCGCGTTATTCGCGCTTTGATGACCTCCGCGCCGGCAGCGCGTGGCGCGGAACAGAATTTGCTAGCAATCCTGAAAGACGCTCGGCCGGACAAGGCACGCGAGTTTCAGCGAGGGCAACATGCAGATCGGTGTCGAAACAGCGAAAGCCGTCGATCAACGGCGTGTGTTCGTTGTCGACGATGACGAAATCACCCGTGCGGCGTTGCAATTCATGCTGCACGACGAAATCGAAACCCATGAACTTGCCAATCCCGAAGAGGCCTATGAGAAAGGCGTCGACTGGCTCAGGCCTCACGTCCTTCTGCTGGGCGTTTCGTTTCTGAAAGACAGAGGCGCCAAGCTCGTCGGCGAGGCGACGTCCAGGTTCCCGGGCGTGCGAATTCTTATCGTCTGCGAGAAAACCGACGAGGCGATAGCGGTGGAAGGAATGAAGGCGGGCGCACACGGCACCCTCGTTAAGCCCCTGACGCTCGAGGCCGTTCGCAAGAAGGTCGACACGGTCCTGGGCCGCGGCGGCGCGGCACCGATCGTCCAACTGGGCATCCTAAAATAGGGCGTGCGGCGCCCTTGGTTTCCCGCCTCTTCAAGACCGGTTCGGCCAGCGTCGGCGGCGCAATTATGCAATTATGGCGTCGACGCCACAACGCCGCTTTCGTGCAACAAGGCGGTGAGCTCGCCGGCCTGAAACATCTCGCGGACGATGTCGCAGCCGCCCACGAACTCCCCTTTGATGTAGAGCTGGGGGATCGTCGGCCAGTTGGAGAAAGCCTTGATGCCGTCACGAATCTCCGGATCCGAGAGCACGTCCACGCTCGTGAATGGCACGCCAAGTTTGGCGAGGACCTGAACCACGGCCGCGGAGAAGCCGCATTGCGGGGCCGCCGGAACGCCCTTCATGAATAGCACGACGTCGCTCTTGGCGATCATCGCTTTGATCCGCTCACCCGTTGCATTGGTCATAAATTATCCCCGACATCGAACGGTGTTGACGCCGACGCAGCAACCCAGGTTTCATGACCGGGTTCGCTCACGTCGGCACTATGGTTTCTAGAGCGAGCGCGTGCAGCGCATTTCCCATATTTCCCTGCAGAGCGTCGTAAACCATTGTGTGCTGCTGGATACGGCTCTTGCCCTTGAACGTAGCACTTGTGACCCGAGCCGCAAAATGATCGCCGTCGCCTGCCAGATCGACGACGGTAACCATTGCGTCCGGGAAGGCTTGCTTGATGAGGCGTTCGATTTCGGCTCCAACCATTGCCATCACAGTCACTCCGCTGCCGCGAGAGACTCGCATGCAAGGTCCAAACCAACTTGTGTCCGTCGCGACAAACACGACAGAAAACGCAATGCCGCAATGCCATGCCGATTTGTCGGCGCAGAGTTTTTGATGTCCGGTTTGCGACAGCTGACATTCATGCTGTCCCGGATATGACGCGCCGCCGCCGGATCGAGTCTGAAATACGACATTGAATCTGCGGGAGTGGCTTGAAATCGCTGAATATTTTGGCCTGATCTTTGCTTCACCGGATGGCCCCCGGGGGAAGCGCTCATGAGCCACACCGAACATTCAAGTCGACCTCGGCCGCCTTATCCGTTTGCCGTTATCCTTGGCACGAACGAGATTGCATCCGCGGTCGCGGTTTATCTTCACCGCGCCGGCTATGGCGTCGTGCTGTCGCACGATCCGATGCCGCCGGTCATCCGGCGAAAAATGGCGTTTCATGACGTGCTCTTCGATGATGCCGTCAGTCTTGCCGGCGTCACGGCGAGCCGCGCCGAAACAAGCCTGGAAATCCGCGCGGGCATAGGCCGCGCGCCCGCCGTCATTGTCACCGCGCTCGGCCTATTGGATCTGATCGTCATCCGATCGCTCGACATCCTGGTGGATGCGAGGATGCAGAAATATCGGCCGACACCCGACCTGCGCCGGCTGGCTCGGTTCACCGTCGGCCTCGGCCCCGGATTTTCCGGCGGTGGCAATTGCGACATCGCCATCGAAACGCGGCCGGGCAAGGCGGGACGTCTCCTGCGGCACGGCGCTACGGACGCGCCCGACGAGATGCCCCGCCGCCTCGGCAACAGTTTCGACAATCGCTTCGTCCGCACCGAAGTTGCGGGGCGTTGGCATACCGCCATCGAGATCGGGACTAGAGTCTTCAAAGACTTCACCGTCGGCCATCTTGGCAATGTGCCGGTGCGGGCGCCGTTCGACGGCTTCCTGCGTGGTGTCGTGCGCGACGGCTCCGAGGTGCCGGCCGGCACGAAGCTCCTCGAAATCGACCCGCGCGGCCGGCGCGCGAGTTGGACCGGCATCGACAGTCGGGCCAAGATCATTGCCAAGGCGGTGACAAAGGCGATCGCGCTCCGCGACGCGAGTATTGTCGAAAGGGCGGAACCGGTCCTCCATCTCGTCAAATGAGCCGGAACGGCATGCCCGTCGCCGAAGGTCGCGGGTCTGGTGCGAACAATGTCTTCGCGGAACCCGACCTCATCAATTTCGGAGATCTTCCTGAAGCAATCAACGCGCTGTTGCAGCAGGGGGTAGCGGCCTATCGCCACGATCGGGCACGCGCCGATCAGCTGTTTCGGCAGGCGCTCGCGAGCGCCCCGAAGGAGCTGCCGACTTATTTTTGCCTCTACAAAATCCACACCTATCAGGGCAATCTCGACCACGCGCAAGCGGCGGCCGAGCGCGGGCTCAGGGAAGCGGCAACTCAGGCGGGATGGAATCCGGATTGGCGGCAATGGCAGCCGCAAGCGGTGCTGCCGCAAGGCCCCGGACGCTTCGCGCTCTACACATTGAAGGCGCTCGCCTTCATCCATCTGCGGCAGGACAGACGGCCGCAAGCCAAACAGATACTCGAACGGTTGCGGCAATTGGACCCTGCCGGTGCGGTCGGCTGGCCGGTCGTGGCGGCGCTGGCAGAAGGTATCGAGTGAGCCGGGGTTGGCGTGCGGTTCATGGCATCGCGCTTGCACAGGTCCCGATGAGACACGTTAAAGGGCGGTCGAAGTCGGAAACACGACATGCGACGAGATTTAGACATGTGCCAGGAGATGGAAACACAGTCCGCGGCAACGCCGGCGGCCGGCGATGCGCCGATATCGCGCGCAGCAGGCGCCGGTGCGCTGACCGATGCCGTTATCGCGGCACTGCGAACCGTCCGCGATCCCGAGATACCGGTCAACGTCTACGACCTCGGGCTGATTTATCGGATTGAGCTGAAGGAACCGGGGGCGATCGAAATCGACATGACGCTCACGGCGCCCGGCTGTCCCGTTGCGGGTGAAATGCTGAGCTGGGTGCAACAGGCCGTCAGCGACGTCGCGACCGTTGGGCAGGTCAAGGTAAATCTTGTTTTCGATCCGCCTTGGGATCAAGCCAGGATGTCGGACGAAGCGAAACTGGAATTGGGCTTGATATAAAACATGGTCCGGAAAAGCGCCTGCCGACTTTCCGAGAAGATCATGTTGCCGCTATCTGAACCGAGGGTACCATGATCGAACTTACCGCTGACGATGCACATAAGTTCTCCGCCTATCGCGCCGATCCGACCGATCCGCCGAAGGGCGCTGTCGTGGTCGTACAGGAAGTGTTCGGCGTTAATCCCCACATTCGAAAGATTACCGACAGCTTCGCGGCGAAAGGTTACGTGGCGATCGCGCCCGCGCTGTTCGACCGCGTCCAGACCGGAGTCGAGCTCGGCTACGACGAGGACGGCCTTGCGTCGGGGCTTGCCCTCAAGCAGCAGATCGAAACGGAACGATCGCTCGGCGATATTCAGGCGGCCGTCGACGCCGTTAAGAGTGCCGGCAAGGTGGCGATCGTCGGCTATTGCTGGGGCGGTTATCTGGCCTACCTATCAAGCAATCGCATCCGCGGCATCGCATGTGCGATCGGCTATTACGGTGGGGGAATCGTCGATGAATACCGTGAGAAGCGCAAGATCCCCACTTTGCTTCACTTCGCCGAGAACGATCCGCTGATTCCCTTCGCGGACGTGATCCAATTCCGAGCGCACCGGCCCGACGTCAGCGCCTTCTCCTACCCGGCGGCGACGCATGGATTCAATTGCGACGAACGGGACAGCTATAGTCAGGCCGCCGCGGAAAGGGCGCTCGATCGCACATTGTTCTGGATTTCCCAATATGTGGAGGGACAGGCTCCCATCGCGCTGAAAAACGCCGGGTTCTACGCCGCGGCAAAGACCGACAAGAAAAAGAAGAAACAAGCCGCGGGCGACGATCTCGGACCACCCCCGGATTGATCGAATTGCAGGCCCGAGCTGCGCCGGCGTGGCGCGGCGTCATGGTATTGAAGGCCTTGGCGTCGAAGAAAGATTATGAGCGTCATCAAACGTGACTTCGGCATGGCGCGTCGCCGGACTGTCCGACGCTTCAGAAAGCTTCTGGGCCTGGGCGCGCTGCACGAAGCCAATATCCACACCAACCCGTTGCCCTATCTCGAACGGGCGAGCGAGCGCATCTTTCAGCTTGAGAAGGCCCTGTTCGAGGCGGCCGCGGCGGCCACCCCGCCGTCGGCGAGCACCGCGGCGGCCGAAAAGATCGAGGTGGACAAGGCGGAATATCAGTGTCTGTTGAACTGCCGCGCGATTATCGAAAGAAGCCTCGCGCAGCTCGGATCGACTGAAGATATATTGGGAACGGGGCCCGATCAGGCCTGAGCGGCGAGCGGCGACGGTTGCCACTTATAAAGATCACCCCATCCGCTCGCCGCCGTCTCTTCACGGGCAAACCCGAGCTTCCCGAGTTGGTCACCAAGCGCGAAGCCGTTGCCGTTCTTCACGCTGGCAAGAACCGGAACCTTTCGTGCCTGAATTTCAGCAACAAGCGCCTGCAACACGCCTTGATCGCGATGGCTCGGCGCGATGACCGCATAAGAGACATGAACCGTATCGCCGTTGCGAAATCCCCATTCGAAGTCATCCCGTCGCACCAATAAAGCGCCGACGATCGCTTTATCTGCGCCCACGGCGACGGTCGACAAACCAGAGGTGCAGCATGCCATGATCTCGGTCAAGACGCTGGCCTGCGCCGCGTCACTGGCGGGGTCGAACGGAACGTCGCTGGCGACTTCTTTCATCAAACTCCAAATGTCCTTGATGTCGCCGAGCGAAGCCGTGCGTTGCGTCAATTCAGCCATGCCCACCCCCTCCCCAATGGAAAATATGGATTCAGACTATAGCGACGTGTCCGCGCGATTCAAATTTCTTTCAGAATATTTCCGCAGCGGCGGACGCATTTTTGATGCGCGATCGACCAACGCTTTTTGTCGCGTTTGCGACAATCGGAGTCGGCAAGAACTTTGCTTGGATAGCCGTGTCGACTCGCTAGAGAGCTTTCATGTCGGTTACAGAGGGATTCTTCGTGGATTGGGACGGCAATACGCGCCGCACGCTCGACCCGCGCGGCGGCTATTTGTGCGAGATCGACGCCGTGGCCCGCTACGTCGCAGTCACCACGAGAAGCGGCACCTTGGTGCACGAAGCCACATTTTACAAAAGCTTGGCAGACATCGAAAAGGCCGGCATCAAAGCATCGTTGGTCGCCGGATCGCACCCCTGGGGCAAGCGGGAAGACGGGTTCTGAGATTGAGACGAGATGAAGAGGAGACTCCAACAATGCTTCCGACCACCATCCTGGTTGACGAGGCACCGCGATGCGTCGTGCGTCCGACGGACCACAAAGCCCTCAATCGCTTTATAAAGAATGGGAAGAGCTATCTGCTCGCCGAAAAGCCTGAAGGCAAGATTACCCATCGCAATGCCGACGAGATCGAAACGACGAAATGGCATAGCGCCTTCGCCCTGCACAGGGCATGGGGCGGCGACGAGGAAGCCTTTTTCGGCGTTCCGCTTTAGCCGGCAGCCGAAAAACTGCCGGCGATTGATCGCCGCATGCACTCTTTATTCGTCCGTGCTCGGCAGCAAGATCACTTCGGCAGGCGCCCCGGGGCCTCGGCCTGCGACGAAGTCGAGCGCGCTGACGCGCGACAGGCCGCCGCCGTTCTCCATCAGGACAACCGCCTCCTCCGGCATCTTTGCGAGCTCATCGAGCAATTGAGCGACCGTCATATCCGTTGCCTGCAAGTCCCGTGCGGGGCGCACGATTTTATTTTTCCTGGCTCACCACACCGGCCTCGTCGAAGCACAGCACCGCCGCATCCTCATCCAGCATGGCGATCTCGGCCCGGCGCAGCACGCCGTTGCAGTGATATTGGTAGCGATGGCTGAGCTCCACTTCACCGTACACGACCTTATCGAAACCCGTCAGCACTCCTTTCTTGTCGAAATAGGCGCGGATAAAGGTGTTCCGGTTCGAAAGCGCATCGGGTGCGATGACGTTCACGAGGTTGAAGGGGAGTCTCACGCCAGTGTACGAGACGAAGAATCGACACTCCTGTGCTGCTTGCTCCAACTTCATTTCCTCCGGCTTGCGCTCGTCGTGTTCTTGGCGAAAGGCTGCCGAAACCGCCCAAATCAATCCGGATGGATCATGATTTCCATCGTATCGTCTAGATCATCGAACGCGCCTGGATAACCATCGTCTTCGACGAGGGTTACGCCGCAAAGACATACCTCGCCGTCAATGACCGCAAGCGCGATGGGTTGCAAACTTTTACCTTGGCAGGGTCCATCGACGCACAGGCCGGTCTCGATCTCGAAATTCGCGCCGTGGCGGCCGCATCGCAGAAACGCCCGATCCCGGCTGAAGAACTCTCCGGCGCCGAAATTGAGCCAGATGCCCTCGTGCGGACACGCATTCACATAGCCCACATAGTCGTTCGCGGCGGTACGGACGATGACGATCGGAAACGGTCTGTTTTCGCTGGTCTCTGTGATTCGCGACAAGCTGAAAGACCTTGCGTCGCCCGGCTCGATACTATCGGCCGCGCAATCGACATAAACCTCGACGTCCTTCGGCGTGGTTTCCCCGATCGCCGCGTTCGGCGGCCCGGCTTCCGTATCATGCTCGATTGCCATGCTTCTGCCTGTCGCAAATACGATGCTGCGGTGAAGACGCGCTTATTCGAAGCGCGCTTTTTGCGGCGATCGACCGCAGTCCCGCTGATGACTACGCGACGCTTGGTACACTCTTGGCCTTGAGCGCGTCGACATCTTGCCGTGTCAGGCGGAACACGCCGCGTCCACCAGATAGCGGCTGATAGGTGTTACCGGCGTTCTCGCTTAAGAAAAAGAACCAGTCCTGCGGGCTCAATTCCGTCGGTCGGTCGCCTATTTCGACGACCGCCGCATTCGGCGCGAAGCGCACATGAATAATGACGTTTTCGGATTCCATGGAGATGCTCCCACCCAAAGCCTAAACGAAGCCCAACAATTCGATCTTGATATTCTCCGTCCCCAGCACCTTGGCCTGACACGCAAGCCGAGACTTGGAACCCACGCCGACGATGCTGTCGAGCTTGTCGTTTTCCTCGCGGGCGATCCTTGTGAGCCCCTTGCGGCCTTCGTGAACGAAGATGTGGCAGGTGCCGCAGTCGGCTTTGCCGTCGCATTTGTGATTGAGCGCCACCTCGGCGCCAAGAATTGCGGCCAATAGGGTTGTCCCCTCGCCAACTTCGACCGTCTTACCGGACGGCATGATCGTCAATATCGACATCGAACCACTCCTCGTCTTGCTGTTGACAATAGACCGATAAATTCTAGCCCTAGTAGATCGCCGAACCGGCGCCGACATTGATCGAGGCGTCCTTCATCGTCGCGACGATGAAGGCGATCTGATCCTCGGTGAGATGAGTGTGGAACGGCAGCGCAACCGCACGGTCCGCCACCTTCTCCGTCACCAGAAAATTGCCGCGGCGGTAGCCGAGGTCGAGATAGTGCCGTTGCAGATGCAGCGGATTGCAATAACCGGCCGCCTCCACCTGCTCGACGTGCAGATCCTCGACGATTGCGTCGCGGCTGGAGCGCGTGAAACGGGTGCCGAGATGCACGAGATAAAGGAACCAATTTACTTCGGTGACATCCGGCGCCACATAGGGGTCCTTGATGCCCTCGAAGGACTGCACGTGCTTGTAATAGAGATGTTCGGTCAGACGGCGGCGCTCCAAGATTTCATCAAGCCGCCGCAATTGCGCCAGTCCGAGCGCGGCCGTGAGCTCGCTCATGCCGGCCTGATAGGCAGGCGCCGCACCGACGACCACCGACGAGCGCTCCTCGAGGCGGTGCGCGCGATGGCGACGCAATGCAACTGCGATATCGATGTCGTCGGTCACCACCATGCCGCCCTCGCCGCAGATCAATGGCGATGGTTGCGAGAAGTCGAACACGGCGACGTCGCCAAAACTTCCGACCAGCGCGCCCTGATATTTCGATCCGATCGCCTCGGTCGAATCCTCAAACAGCAGAAGATTGTGCTTCTTTGCCAACGCGCGAAGCGCGGTCCAAGACGCCGGATGGCCATTGTTATTGCATGCAACAATGGCGCGCGTGCGCGGCGTGATGACCGCCTCGGCCTTCTGCGGCGCAAGCGTTCCGGCCCAATAGTCGATGTCCGCGAATACCGTTCTGGCGCCGGCGAGGCTGATCGCATGCGCCGTCTCGCGAAACGAATACGGCGAAGCGACCACCTCATGCCCGGGACCGATTTCGCAAGCCTTGAGCGCGATGAGAAGCCCAAGCGTACCGCTCGGCACCGCGATCGCGTATTTGCGGCCGAGATAGGCCGCAAAAGCCGTCTCGAATGCCTCGACGACGGGGCCGCCGGACAGTCGCGGCGATCGTAGCACAGCATCGACCGCCTCGAGCTCGACGGCCGTGATATCGGGATCTGATAGCGGGATGAAGGATTCCGCTTCGGCGACGCGGTCGCCTGCGTCCTCGACATCATCCGCCAAGACGGCCGCCTCGTTCATCGGACATTCCGTATGGCCAGCACGATTCCGGTTGCGCGCGTCGGATCCGCCGTGACGTGCGCGCAATGGTCGGCGCTATCCAACAGATGAACATCGAACCGCTCATAGGTACGAAACGGCGTCTCGGTGACATCGGAAGCGTCGCACCGGGTCCAAGACAGATGCGAAAACCGGCGCCGCAATTCTGCAAAGACTTGCGCGTCGGCGTCGCCTGCCGAGAGCACCTGGTCGATTGCCGTCAATTCATCAGGGCTTAATGCCATGCCGAGCTACTCATTCGTTTTTGGACGCGCAGACGCTGTCGTTTCATTGCCAGAACTCCCGTTCGGGGTCGGCATTCAGTTCTGCCAAAAGTTCGATCAAACGGCCGTGGCTGCTGTGGAACTGCCAGGCGCGCTTATTGTGATCCATTCGGAACAGCTGCCAGGCCTCACGAGACTCGTCGAACAGTAGAAGCGCGACCTCGACTACTCCGCCGTCCGCATCGATGTTTCGCGAGCAGCACGGGCTCTCGATGCGATAGCCGCCGGCGACCGCGGCCACGCTGGGCGAGACGTAGCGGTATCGCTTGCGCGCCTTGAGCGCGCGCTCGATCCGCCTCCGATCGAAGTCGTTCGGATGCGGCAGCACGCGCATCGTCGATTCGTTCACGGCAACCGATGCCATTGGCGCGCCCTCCTTCAGAGCGGGACGATCTCTTCTTCGAGACAACCCACGACGAGGCGTTCGCCGAACTCGACCAGATAGATCGGGATGTTCGCTTCGCTGTGCGTTCCGACCTGAACGATTTCGCCCGTATCTCCGACATTGACCAGTCGGGCCTCGGCGGCGGCATCGGGAAACGTTCCGTCATTGTGCAGGTCGATCAGGGCCTTCACGCGTTGACCCCACTGATATTTCGGAAGCCTGGGCTCGATCATGCCGCGGTACCTCCCGGCAAAGGCAGTTCTGTCTCTTCGTCCCGCGGGATCACGGGATCGAGTTCCTTGCGTTTCATTCCAACCCGATTGCCGCTCTCAAGGAACTCGACGCCATAGATGTAGAACTGCTGCAGGAAGGTGCCGATGCTGACGACGTAGCCTTCCTCGCCCTTTTTCGCCAAAACCTCGCCGATCTCCTTGCCGGCATAGGTGCCGTCGTTTCGAATCGCGCGCTTGGCCCGCACTTTCTCGCCGAAATTGAAATAAGGGGGCTGCGAGAGCTCCACGACGTCGCTGTCGCGAACAATGTTGCTCATAGCGGGACCTCCCGCAGTTGCTCATCCCGTCCAGCCAGGCGCGAGCGCGCCATCTCGCGCACGAAAGCGTCGCGGTCGTCCTTGAAGTGGGGCAATTGCGCAATAGCAATCCGGCTCGCCACCTCATAACGCACGCGCCAATCCGGATCGTGCCGAAGCTGGGACAGCAAATCGGGAGGCAGGCGCTGCGCGATCTCCAGCCTTACCGCCGCATCGGGATCGCTCGCCATCCGCAGCAGCCAGGCCGGCGGAATGCGCCGCGCCACGACCCGCCGGACCTCGACCTCCGCGTCGCAGATCATCCGCAACAGCAGCGCCGGGGTAACCCGCCGCGCGACGACGAGCCGCACATAATAATCCTCATCCGTCATCATCGGCATGAGTTCGGCGTCATCGAGGAGCGACACAATCCTGATTCGCACCTCGCGATGAGGATCGTTTCGCAGACGCAGGACAAGCCGCTTGGGCAGACGCCGCGCTGCGTTCCAGCGCACGGTCTCCTCGGGATCGTCGAGCAACGGCGGCAGCAGGAACACGTCGGCATGCTTGGCCGCGATGGCGCGAACTTCGAAATGGGGATGCTTGGTGTAGGAATTGGCGAGCTTCGGATTCCAATTAAAGAAGCGATCGATGCGCCGCGCATAGCGATCGTTGACGCAGGCGTGTTTCAGCCGACACCCCGCGGCTGCCGCGAGCTCCCGGTGCGCGCAGGATGCGCAATCGACTTCATTGCCGAGCCAATCCCGGGCCTCGTCGATCTCATCCATCATCGTCCTGCCCTATCCGGTCGAGGACGCCGAGTAACACTTTCGCGCCGATTTTGTCGCTGGCATCGAGCTGCAAGAGCTTCATCACCGCGGCGCGGCCCTCTGCCAGATTGCCGAGGCGCATTTGCAGATAGGCATAGCCCTTCAAACTGAAGAGAAAGAAGCGCGGTAGCATGTCGTCATAACGGTCGAACATCGCATCACCGGCAGCGACATGCCGCCAGTCCGCCGGCAAGTCATTCTCGCGCGCCGCCTTGGCAAGGCACAGCTTCGCGATCTCGAGCGCCTCGGCCAACCGCCCTTTGTAAAAATAAAACCGGTAGAGACCGATCAAGACCGCGGCGTGATCGGGCGCCAGCGCCTGGGCGTTGCGCAGAAACTGTTCGGCGACGGCGTCGTTCTGATACGCCAATCCCGCACGGTGGAGATATTGTTCGGCCAGCGCCGGCAGGCCAGCACCGAGCAAAGCGTCGGCCAGGAGCGCCTGCTCGGCCGCCGACATGGTTCGCTCGCCGCACTCGGTCGCCGGCACCATCGTCGTCCCCTAGTGGGTGTGCGTGGCGCCGCCCGACTGCGCCGCTCCGCCGTCGGCGCTCTTGCAACCGCAGTTCGCCGTCTTCGGGTCGTGGAATACAAAGCCGCTCTGTAGCGGGGTCTCGGCGAAGTCGACGGTGACGCCCTCAAGCAAGAGTCGGCTCTCGGCCGGCAGAAACAGCTTGACCTCGCCGAGTTGGACGACGGCGTCGCCGCTACGTGGCGCCGCTTCGACCTCGAATTGCGCGGCCAGTCCGGAACAGCCGCCGGCGGTGACCGCCAACCGGAAACCAGAGCCGGCGCCGCCGTTGAAGCGTATCATGCGACGAATGAATTTCTCCGCCGCGGGGGTGAGCGTTAGGTTCATCGGCGTCTCCTCAAGCCGGCGCCTGATACCGCGGAACCGAATCGTCTATGACGCAGGTATCTTCGATCGGACACACCGCGGCGCATTGCGGCGCGTCGAAATGGCCGATGCATTCGGTACATTTCTTCGGATTGATCACGAAGGTCCCGCCCTTTTCAAAGATCGCGACGTTTGGACACTCGGGTTCGCAAGCCGAACAGCTCGTGCAATTCGACGATATGATCTTTAGCGGCATTCAGTCGTCCTCCACCAAACCATACGTTCACGGCTCACGCCGCGGAGATCAGCGCACCCTGTCGGATCTCGGCGTCGCCGCGCTGAATGTGTTCGATCTCGCCGCCGTTCACCTTGTCCAAATAGGACTTGAACCAGCCGATGGCGGATTTCTCGATGAACTCGTGGGCGAACTGATCGACCGGCTCGATCCCAGCCTTGAGCAAATCGGCCTTCGGACAACCGCCGATCTTGGCGACGAAGACGGCGTGGCAGTCGTTGATGGCGCGGATGATGGTCTCGAGGCTGTCCTCCTCGCCATAGCCGCCCTGGCAGTACAGATCGACGCGGCGATGACCGACGAACTTCGCGCCGGAGGTGGAGAGCTCGTAGATCTGGAACTCCTTGGCGTGCCCGAAGTGCTCGTTGATGAGACCAGATCCTTTGGTGGCGACGGCCACCAGCAGCTTGATGTCGCTCATCTCGCCCGCCAGCGTGGAGAGCTCCTCTTGCTTGGCCGTGACTTTGGCGAGACGCTCTTCTTCGACCTTGGCCTGGTAGGCTTTTCGCGTGTCGAGATCGTAATTGACCTCCATCGCCATGATCTTGTCCGTCGTGAACTCCGCGCTGCGGTCCTCGCCGAGCAGCCCCACCGCGTCAGCGCGACACTGGCGGCAGTGACGCATCATGTTCATTTCGCCCTCGCAGCTGTCCTGCAGGGCTTTGAGCTCCTGCGCCGTGGGACCGCGCTGGCCAGTGAGACCGAACACCGTGCCGTGCTCCGGCGCGGAGATCAGCGGCATGATGTTGTGCAGGAACGCGCCGCGCGACTTCACCGCTCTGTTGACCTCGACGAGGTGCTTGTCGTTGACCCCCGGAATCATCACCGAGTTGACCTTGCAGAGAATGCCGCGCTCGGTGAGCATTTCGAGGCCCCGCATCTGGTGGTCGGTGAGAATTTTCGCGGCCTCGACGCCGGTGTAGCGCTTATGGTTCCAGAACACCCACGGATAGATTTTGGCGCCGATCTCCGGATCGACCATGTTAATGGTGATGGTCACGTGATCGACGTTGAAACGGGCAATGGTGTCGACATGGTCGGGCAGCGCCAGACCATTGGTCGACAGGCAAAGCTTGATGTCGGGCGCCGTCTTGGCGATCAATTCGAACGTCTTGAACGTCTTTTCCGGATTGGCGAGCGGATCGCCGGGACCGGCGATGCCAAGCACCGTCATTTGCGGAATGGTGGAGGCGACGGCGAGGACCTTCTTGGCCGCCTGTTCCGGGGTCAGCTTTTCGCTGACCACGCCCGGCCGCGATTCGTTGGCGCAATCGTATTTGCGATTACAGTAATTGCACTGGATGTTGCAGGCCGGGGCCACCGCGACGTGCATGCGCGCATAGTGATGATGCGCTTCCTCGCTGTAGCACGGATGATTTTTGACCTTTTCCCAGATTTCGGTCGGCAGGTCGCCCTGACCGGCCGCCGATCCGCAGCTCGCTTTGCCGCTGCCGCCGGACGTGCCGCAGCCTTTGTGCTCCGCAACCTGCTGCATAACGTCTTCGACATTCACGACGGGGGTAACCTCGGTAGGCTCGTGCGGTGTTGACGCCTGCATGTCCAAATCCTCGCTGGCTCGATCCCGAAATCCGCAACACCTCTCAGCAACTCGCGTGCCATCCCGATCGAAACGAGATTTGCACTTCCGATCAAACAGTTACGAATTTTGCCGGCTGTCGCCTTGCCAACACAGGCCGACCAGCCATCGACGACATGTTGGAAACGTGACAGGCGTCAGGTGTGGCACTGTCCCGATCCGCCGCATCATTTGCCGCGCTGGTTGCCGCCAAGCGGACGCGGCCCGCACTGCCGCGCGCCGGCACAGCCATTTCCCGCGGCAGGCCCTCGAACACGAAGACTCAAGCGCCCGCGAGTAGGATCTCGATGGCCCGGGCAAGCGGAATCGCGATAGGCGTTATGCCCTGGGTGATGATGAAGCGCAGCTCGTTTCTGGTGAGCGTCTGGTCGTCGATGATCGCGTAATGCGGCTGCGCCGAGCGCTTGCTGACCTGCCTTGCATAGGTTCGTAGAAGCTGATCGTGGAAACGGCAACCGACGAAGAGAAAGCTTCGCTCGGTGCGGCGATCTTTCACGACGTCCGGGATCGGCGTCTGGATGTCGATCTCGGTCAAGACTTCGACATAATCGGCGTCGGAGATCAAGAAATTCTTGGCCGGCGCGATGCTGCCATGCGGCTTATAGACGACCGTCGTCCAAGTCTCCGCCGCCGCGCGGCCGGTTTCGGCCCCGGCGGCATCGTAGAATCGATACCAGCGATCCTCGCCGATACCTGCGCGGGTGATGCCTTGGACTTCGCCCCAGTCGCTGCGTCGCGCGAGCGCCGAGCGCATGGCTCCATCGTACCAAGTATCCACGATCATCGGCAGGCCCAGCGACGCGAGATGATGATGGAGCGCCGTCGGCTCGACCGGGGGAGTGAACGCCTCGGTCATGAGCGCCGACACGGTCGAACGATGTCTGGTGCTCTCTATGTGTTGAGCGGAGGCCCAGGCGTTGCCCTTTGCCCGTCGCGGCAATGCGACCTTCGCGGCGAAAAACGCCGCCAACGCCTCCGGTGTCATCGGGACCGGTGGATTCGAAAGCTGCGTAAGCCCGGTGCCCAGATAAGGAATGATCTTTCCGGAGCGGAGTTGCCCCACGACATCGGCGAGCACCGCCTCGGCGTCAGCCGGTTTCAAGATGTCGGCCTGCAACACCGGCGCATTCATGGCTCTTTACTCCTGCTCGCCGCGCTTGCGGGCGTTGATCGTAATCGGCAGCGTCGTACCTACCGCCATCTCCGGCAAGTCGAGGACCCATCCGTTGGCGATGCGGATCCAGCCGCCCCACAGCGATTCGTGCTCGGACTCCACGATCGGCTCCTCGAGATCCTTTTTCGGCACATAAATCGAAAGACCGGTCTCCGGAGAACGGCGAATCATGATTTTCATCAGCTCAACTCCTTCACCCGAGTCCTACGCTCGCGCATCGGGCACTTGCGATGCTGTCAATCACACAACACGGGTTGTTCGCGCGCCACGTCGCGTTCCAGCCATGCCGGTGACAGCGCGCGCAGCCTTTCGATGATACCCGGCAACACTTCCAGAACACGGTCGACGTCGGCGCCGGTATTTTCGCGCGACAGGGAGAAGCGAATGGCGCCGCGCAACGCCGATCGGCGCACATTCATCGCGCGGAGAACGTGCGACGGCTCGGTGGAACCGGCCGTACAGGCCGAACCCGTCGAGGCGGCAATGCCGGCCCGGTCCATATGAATGAGGATCGCTTCGCCCTCGAGATAATCGAAAGCAATATTGGAGGTGTTTGGCAGCCTGTTCTGATCTTCGCCGTTCACCAGACAGTGGTCGATCCGCTGCAAAATGCCTCGCTCAAGGCGGTCGCGTAATGCGCGAATGCGCGTTCCCTCCTCCGCCATATCGGCCATCGCAAGCTCGGCGGCGCGGCCGAGCCCGATGATGCCCGGAACGTTCTCGGTGCCGCCGCGGCGTCGGCGCTCTTGATGGCCGCCATGAATGAGCGGGCTGAACTTGACGCCCTTGCGGATATAAAGCGCTCCGATGCCCTTGGGCCCGTGCAGCTTGTGCCCCGACAGCGACAGCATGTCGATTTCGGTCGACTTCAGATCGAGCGCAATCTTGCCGACCGCCTGCACCGCATCGGTGTGAAACATCGCGCCGGCGGCATGCGCCATCCTGGCAAGCTCTTCGACCGGAAAGATGGTGCCGGTCTCATTGTTCGCCCACATCACGGAAGCAATAGCTATGCGTGGCCCGAGCGCTCTGCGATAGGCATCGATATCCAGACGGCCGCGCGAATCAACTCCGATGCGATGCACCTTGAGCCCCCGGGCCTTTTCCAGGTGCTCCGCGAGCGTGAGAACGGCCGGATGCTCCACACTGGTCGTAATGATCTCGTCACGGCCGGCTTGCGTCTCGATCGCCGAGAGGATCGCGGCATTGTCGGACTCCGTGCCGCCTGACGTAAAGACGATCTCGTTGTCGAAGGCAGCGCCCAGCAATTGTTGCAATTTTCGCCGCGCTTCTTTCAGCGCACCGCTTACTTCTGCACCAAAGGCGTGTGTCGACGATGCATTGCCGAACTGCTCGGCAAAATACGGCAGCATCGCAGCAATGACCGCCTGGTCAGCGCGCGTTGTCGCATTGTTGTCGAGATAAACGGATCGCACGGATGGCCTCGCTCAGTGCTGCGCTTTCGCTCCGCCGGGAACCGGGATGAGGCGCACGAACTCACCCAGCCGCTCCACCATGCGGGCCTGGATGCCTTCGAGCGTGGCGCTGCTCAGCTTGCAGAAGACGCAAGCGCCACTGAGTTTGACCATGACTTTGTTGCCGTTGACCTCGACGAGTTCGCAGTCCCCGCCATCCCGGCGCAGGTTCGGTCGAACCTCTTCGATCACCGCCTTGATAATCCGGATGCGCTCGGCATCCAGTGTTGCCGTCTGTATCGGCTCTTCAGATTCGACCAGCATTGTTTCGCCTTTCGATCGCGAACGGATCAGCCGAACGACTTGCCGCAGGAACAGCTCGACGTTGCATTGGGATTTTCGAAGGTGAAGCCCGATCCTTCGAGCGCGACCACGAAGTCGATGGTCGTTCCGACCAGGAGCTCGTGGCTTTTCATGTCGACGAAAACTTTCACGCCGTTGCGCTCGATGACCGTGTCGTCTGGGTTGGCCTCGGGCACCAAGCCCATCATGTATTTGTAGCCAGCGCAGCCGCCGGCCTCGACCATGATGCGCAAGCCGCCAATAGGCTCTTTTGCCCCGGAGATCGCGCTGCGAACCGCATTCAACGCGCTGTCGGTGAGATTGATCATTCTTCGTCCTTGACTGCTGAGGCACGATAGGGGACGAAATCGCAAGACCTGTGCCACGCGGTAACATGTTGAAAAGGCAGTATTTATGCCTTTTCTGGCTGTTGCCTTTGCGACGCGTGTCAGGTTTGCGACAGGGGCGTTCACGCCGTCGTAGCCGTAACGACGATGTCATACGGACCGATATCTCAAAACGCGCGTCACATCGCGCCAAGCGCAATCGGCAGCAAATTTGCATGGCGGTGCGCTGGCGCCGACGCGCATCCGATCCAATTAAAACCGGGGACAAAGGTTTATGACTACGACGATCGAGCAAACTGCCCTTGGCCGGCTGAACGAACAGGGCCGGCTCCTCAATGCGGTTCTCAAAGGTCCGACAACGAGACCAGGCCGGTTCGGCTTTCGCGGTGACATTGCGCTCAAATTCCAGACCCAAGTGGCCGACGAAAAGCGCCCGCCGGAGACTTCAATCGAGCAGGTTCTCACCATGGCGCGTGCCGGCGAAAGCACCATTCCGATCCTGGCCGGCTATTTACACTCGTTTGCCTATCTGGGGACGGTGGCCGAGGTGCTGGACGGCCTTTTGAGCCCTGGCGGTACCTACTTTATGTATTGCAACAACATCGATCTGCTGGCGAAATACCGGGTTAAGCTCGGCGATATCCCATTCTATGTTCTGCCATGCGATGAATCGACCGTCTGGAAGGAGATGCTCGACCTCATGAGCATCGACAAGAACGACATCAAGAAATTGGACACCGCGGGCAAGCTCGATTATCTGCTCGATGCCGCGGTCGGTATGGACGCGCAATACCAGTCGATCAGTTTTGACGAAGGGCTGGCGCGGATGGAGCCGGTAAAAAACCGCAACGAAAACCGTCCGGTTTGAGATCCACCAGGCGGGATCATGTTTCCTTGTCGGGAAATGCTGCTTCCTCCGTCGCTTCGCCGTCCTCGACGAGCGTTACGCCGGTGACGCAGATGTCATCATCGAGGATCGTCAAGTCCACGGCGGCGAGACCGCGACCCTTACAGGGTCCATCGACGCAAATCCCGGTACCAAGCTCGAACAACGAACCATGCTTGCCGCACATCAGCCGGCTACCGTTCGGATCGAGGAACTGATTGTGCTCCCAATCCAGATTGACGCCGTCGTGCGGGCACTTGTTAACATAGCCGAATACCTGCTTGCCCCACCGCACCACGATGATCGGAAACGGCCGCTGCATGCCGTCGGCGTCGACGCGCACGAGTTGAAAGCCCCGCGCCTGCCGGCTCGGGATGTCGCTCATGCGGCAGACCGCATAGGCAAGGCTCTGGTGGGTCTGGCCCTCGCTCAAGCTGAAACTCCGGTATCCTGGTCCAGGTTATCGGGACTTCGAATGCCTTTCTCGACCTGCCGGAAGGCCTTGCAAGTTTCGCGCAAATTTGGGCCTCGACGGTTCGGAACTCCGGCAGCAAGCGGATACGACCGCAATTTGGTGGCCGTGGCCGAAATTCCGCTTGATTTCTCCGTGCTACTTTCTAACCCGAATAGCCAATGACCGACAAAGACGCGATCATCGCCGCCAACGCGGCCTTCTATGCGGTCTTTTCGACCGGAACGGTCGAGGAATTGGCCCGGCTTTGGGCCGATGACGACGACATCTCGTGTATCCATCCGGGCTGGCCAGCGATTGTCGGACGCGCCGCCGTGATCGGCAGCTGGCGCGATATCCTGCTCAGTCCGAACCGGCCGCAAATCACCTGTCAGGAATCCTACGCGATCGTGACAGGCGACAACGGCCACGTGCTCTGCATCGAGCTCATAGGTTCGATGGCGCTGGCGGCGAGCAATCATTTCAGGCGCGTCGGCGGCGCGTGGCGGCTCATCCACCACCAATCCAGCCCAATCGCGCAGATTGAGAGCCAGGCGCCTCCTAACGCGCCACCGACGAGCCGCCAAATTCATTAGCACGTTGACCGGCTGCGGAAGATTCGCCACACGCCGCGGCGCGTTTGGCACAAAACTTGATATTCGGGTCCTACGAGCCTTTTGGAGTGTAGAGACCGACATGAATGTAGCATTGGCTTTTGTCGAATGTTCCGTGGAAGAACTCAAGGCGCTGCTCGATGGCGGCAGTTTGAGTGTCTACTCGGTTGCCCGTCCGCTCACCGCGGATGCACCGGTCGATCGTAGCGGCCTGCTTGCGACATTTACTTTCGCCGCACCGGCCTTCGCGGCGGCCGCCGATGGTATCGAGCAACCGCTCTTCATCGCCAATCCGGTCGCTGCCAGCAGCGTCGGCACGCCTGGATTTGCGCGCGCGCTCAAGGCGGACGGCACTGTCGTTGCGGATTTCTCGGCCGGCCCGGGCGATCGCGAGATCAAGTTCCGCGAAGTTTCCTGCTCGCCGGGAGCGCCAGTCACCCTGTTCCGCTTCAAATTCATAGCGGAGGGAAGCTGGCCGGAGAAACCCGAATATTACGACACCAAGCCGCGCGCCGGATACGCGTTGCCGAGAAATCCATAGCGCCGGTCATTCGAACGGACGAGGCCAAAGATCTTGTCATCGACCAGCTCAGCACGGGCCCACTCGATGACAGATGATTGTCGGCTTTCCGACAAGGAAACGAGGACGGCCGCATGAATGTGAATAGAACACCGTTCACCCCCGTCGCGGCCGGCGTCGAATACGAACTCCTCGCCGCCGAGGACGGGGTCACCCTCATCCTTCACTTCAAGACCGAGCATCTCGCCGCGCATCTTGAGGGTGACGATGCGACGCGCTGTCGCGCGGACTACGAAGCGATCAAACTGCAATTCCCAAGCTGGCCGCCGGACCAAGCCCTGGCTCAGCTGTGGGATCAAGGCGGCTACAGCTGGCTTGCAGCGAAAGACGAGTATTACGCATGGGCATGGCTACACTGGTGAAGGTTACGCAGGACGGTCGCAGGCTGGAGGTCGTCGGCTTGGCCATTTGCCTCGACGGCCAGCTCGAGGCTTTTGATCTGATCGAGGTCAAGCTCCATCCCAATCGGCGCGCGATCTGGAGCGTCATGGCCGAGGCGACCCATATGGCCGGGCGGGTTGCCCTCACCCGCGAAGAGGCGGAAATCGTCAACAATGCTTTCAAGGAAGCGGAGGCCGAGATTCTGGCGAGTCCTGCCGCCATCAACGAACGTTTCCGAATCGCCGCGATGCGCAAGGCGCGCGACCAGGGAATCGAATAAGACCATTGAATAGCAAGCAGCGCGCCGCCGCGGTTTTGCGGGGTGCGGACTTTCGCTACGGACTCCCTAGTTCATCCTCGCATTGCGCCGACGATAACCGCCGCCTTCGTCCAGATCGAACACATCGCCAACCTGCGGGTGCTGGACCGGTTCTCCGGACAGATCCGGCAAGAGATTCTGCTCGGAGACATAGGCGACGTATTGCGAGCCGGCGTTTTCCGCGAACAGGCGATAAAATGGCTGGTCCCTGCGCGGCCGCGTTCCAGCCGGAAGCGCCTCATACCATTCTTCGCTGTTGGCAAATTCAGGATCGACATCGTAAACGACGCCGCGAAAGGGAAACTCGCGGTGACGAACCACCTGGCCGATATTGAATTTGGCGACGGAAGTTTTGCTCATGGTCGGCCTAATCGCGGCTCCTCCAGCAATCGATCTCTGACGCGATCCCTGTTCGCAGCTCACGCCGCCTCGGCTTTCGCGGTAGCATGGGTTTGGCAATTCGTGGGACAAACGCGGGAGCATGCGCCGCAGCCGATACAGGCGCCTTCGTCGTTCATCACCATGATCTTCTTCTCGATCTCGTCATCCTCGTCATCGGCCAAGTCGACGAGCTCGCCTTCCTCGCTGAGACCTTTAAGCGTCATGACAGAGCGGCCGCAAACCTTGAAGCAGCGGCCGCAGCCGATGCATTTCTTGGGATCGATCGCCAGCAGGTATTCCGGGCGCCAATCACGGCCGTCGCGGGTCGAGCAAGACATGGTGGAGTAGCCTTCGCGTTATGCGGTCTCGAGCGTTTTCAGGCTCGCGCGTTTTTGCTCCAATTCGCCAAAGGCGTCATGCGCCTTCTGCGCGACGCTCATAATCTGCTGCCAATTGATCGGCAGCTCTTCCGAGAGGTCATGAAGATCCATTTTCGCTTGCATGGCTCGCGCCGACAGTTTCTTGATCTCGCCCTTCAAGGTTTCGACATCGCTCATAGATCACCTTAATATCTTGCCACTTCCGGAAATTTCTCGATCATCTCGACGCCGGCTGTGACGTATTTCGCGCCCTCCTCGGCGAGCTTGCCGAGGCTGTCGAAGCCGAATCGATGGACGTCGCGCAGCTGCTTGTTGACGACGATGAGCCGTCCGCCGATGAGCACCATGCGGCCGAAGCCCTCATGGTGCATTTTCAACATCGGCGACACCATGACGCCGGTCGCCCGCTCGATGGCTAGCGCGACGGCATTGAAAAACAGCTCGAGCCGCCAAATCGTGTCCGGATCGGGATCGCCGACGATCGGCAGCGCCCGACGCTTCTCTTTGTCGAGAATGTAGGGCTCGAGCAGATCGAGGTCGCTCTTGCTGTCCCAGCTGCCGTGCGTGTCCTGTGCCCGCCAGACCTTGATGAGCTCCTTGACGAACGGCGCTTCCGCCGCGGGGTTGGGTTCGATTACTGCTGCGACTTCAGCCATGTTTTCCTCAATCCTCAAAATCGAGTGAACGGTCCCTGTCCTTCGACATGGCCTTGCGCAGCCACGGCGGTGGCGTGCCCTTCAACACATCCTCGATCTTGGCCAACAGGTCGGTGATCTCTTCCGGCTGATTGACCTTCATCGGATGAATATTGTTGGCGACGACGCGCGCCGCGCCGGAACCGCCGATGGCGGCGACGTAGAGAATGGCGCAATCCTTGATCGCCTCGATCTTGGGCGCGAGCTTGTCCTCGTTGCCGTCTTCCTTGAGATCGCCGTCGAACTGCACGGCCTCGATGAAGCTATGGCCCTCCGGACCGACCTCATAGATCGCGATATTCTTCGCCCAACCGAAATGGGCATCGACGCGCTTTAAGTCCTGGGTCGCGAATGCAATTTTCATGAGCTCGACCTTTCCCGCGTTTCAAATCAGTGCAGCGCTGCCGCCTGATCCGTCGAAGGGTCAGGTTCATGACCCGTCCGCCAGGTGTCCGGCGTCGGTTCGTGGTTTTGTTCGCGATCGGCGATGATGAGATTGCTGATATTGAAAATCAGGTCGCGGGTGCCGCGGTAGCCAACAGACAACTGATGCCCCGCACCGAGCCGATCGAACATCGGAAAACCGGCGCGATGGAACGGGATATTCAACCGTTCCGCCGCCTGTCGGCCATGCGAATGGGTAATCAGGAGATCGCAGTCTCTGGCTTTGGCGAGAGTCTCGAGATCCTCTAAATCGCCAATCAACACCTCATCGGTCGCGACGCGCTCCAGCACAGGAGATTGCGTCGTCGTCACCGCAACGCTCACCGCGGCGCCCATCTCGTGCAGCATGCTGCTCAGATCGAACAACAGATCCGGCTCGGCACCGATCGCGAGCTTGCGGCCGCCGATGTGAAAATGCGAGTCGAGCATCGCGTCGGCCAGTTGGCCGCGCTGACGGCGATATTTGAGCGGTACCGGCCGCCGGCTGATCTCGCTGAGAAACATGATGAATTCATCATTGGGAACGAGCCCGCAGAGGCGCTCGAAGACCCGGAATGGCACGCCGGTCTTGGCCTGCATGGCCTCCGCCGCCCGCCGCATCTGCGCACCGACGGCGATGGTCCACGACGCCTGGCCCATGGTCGCGATCTCGTCCACGCCGATCCCGCCGATCGTCGTCGGCACGAACTCATCGGGGATATGGCCGTCGAGCGAGCCCGCGAGATCAGGCAGGAAGGCGGGTTCAAGCCCAAAATCCTCCAGAATGGTCCGCAGCTCATCGAGATCGCCCGGCGTGAGGTGACAGCCTGGGAGCACATTGACCCGGGCCGGATCGCGCCGCGCCGTATTCTTCGGCGCTTCCACCAACACTTCGACGATACGCGTGACGGTTTTTTCCCAGCCGTCCTGGAATGCGTCCTTGAAGTCGGGCGTCGACACATAGACCAGCGGAAAATTCGCAAACTGCGGATGTTTCTGCCGGATCAGCTTGAGATAGCCTTCGACGTCGTCGCCCTTGGTTTCCGTCACCCCCGTTGAACAGATACCGATGATCTCTGGCTTGGTCCGGTTGTAAATATTGATGATCGCCTTTTCGACGTTCTCGTAACCGCCCAGCACCGTCGCGACTTCGCTCATCGCGGTCGTCTGCATCGGCACAGCTTCCTTGAAATGCCGAACGAACAGCGTCAGTCCGAAAGACGTGCAGCCCTGCGAACCGTGCAGGAGCGGCATAGATCCGCGCAGCCCCATGAATGCGAACGCGCCACCGATCGGCTGACTCATCTTCAGCGGATTGACCGCACAGGCCTTCTTAGCAACCTTGACTGTCGCCATGACGCGCTCTACTCGGCCGCCTGAAGAAAAGGAATCGCCGGGAGCCCTGCCGGCACGCCCAACGCGGCCAGAATGTCTTCCACCCGTCCGGCGCACATGCCGCAGCCGCCCGAAACGCCGGTGCGTTCCCTGACGCTGTCGACCGTCATCAGTCCGTCCGTCAGGATCGCGTCCTCGATCGCGCCAAGTTCGACACTCTTGCAATTGCAAATCTTCTTGGCACGCCGGGCTTGCTCGGCAACGACCGGATCGGCGGCCAGCGCCGCGGCCTCCGCTTCCTCCTGAACGATTGCCTTGGACTGCCAGCTGACGCCCGCCGTGTCCCATGGCGCCGGCTGACGAAGCTGCTCCCACATCGGATTGAAAAGCGCCTTATCGATTTCCGCGACGAGTTTCACCATGCCGACATAGCCCATATAGGCGTGCTGCCGTTCTTGATTAATGTCGAGCCAAGGCATCGCCGCCTTCAGCGCAACGAATTGCGACTTGCCGCCCGACAGCATGATGTCGGCTTTCGCATCCTTGAGCATCTTGTACATCTGGCGCGGCGTCATATCGTCAATCATATGGGCGTCCTCGCCCATAAGCTCTTTGATCCGGTCCTTGTCTTCCTTGGTGGATTTTTTGACGCTAGTGCCGACGAGCTCTAGACCGGCCTCCTGTAGGGCCGCGACCACCGACCACGATTTGACGCCGCCGGTGATGAGAAGAACTTTCTTGCCCTTGAAGCGGGGCTTGTAGGACGCGATCGCCGCCCAGGCTTTGGCCTCCTCGCGTGCGATCACCGCTTCGGTCCGCGCCATCAACTCGTCGGGAGCGCCGCGTTCGATCAGGAGGCGAGCGATCTCGCGCAACGAGTCGCTCGAATCCTGGATGCCGTAGAACGAGCCCTCGAAGAACGGTATGCCGTAGCGCTCTTCCATCTTGCGCGCGACATTGATCATCGCCTTGGAGCACACCATCATCGCAGCTCGCGCGCGATGCGAATAGGCGACTTCGCGATATTTGGCGTCACCGGAAATGCAGGATAGAATCCGGATGCCGAGCTCGTCGAACAGCGGCTTGATCTGCCAGAGCTCGCCCGAAAGGTTGTATTCGCCGATGATATTGATGTCGTAGGGCGTCGTGTAATCGGGCTCTTCGGTGCCGATGACGTGATCGAGGATCGCTTCGCCCGCCAGCTTGTTGCCGAGGTTCTTCGATCCGACAAAGCCTGGGGCGTTGATGGGAATGACCGGCTTGCCGAATTTCTCCTTCGCCGCCTTGCACACCGCGTTGATATCGTCGCCGATCATGGCCGGAACGCAGGTCTGATAGACGAAGATCGCCGGCGGATCGTACTTCTCGATGATTTCCTTGATCGCCTTGTAAAGCCGCTTCTCGCCGCCGAACACTATGTCGGTTTCATTGATGTCCGTGGTGAAGCCGGTGCGCCAGATGTTGGAGCCCGACGATTTGGCGCCGCGATTGTCCCATGAGTTTCCCTCACAAGCGATCGGGCCGTGGACGAGATGCGCCACGTCCGTCAGCGGTTGCAGCGCGATCTTGGCGCCGTCGAAAGCGCATCCGCCGGCGGCGCCGCCCGGTTCGAGCTGTTTGGTGCAGCCCTTTTTCCGCTCAGCTTCCGACTTGTTCTGGTTCTTGGCGCAACCCGGTTCGTTGAAAACGCCCTGGATTGTGGTCGCCAGCGAACTCATTCGTCTCTCCTATCCCCGGACGGGCTGCTCGGTCACTCACTGAAGCAAGACCGAGCCATGGCGAGGCCGCCTTTGGCGCTTAACGGATGATGTCGAAGCTGTAGTCAGTTTTCGCCGGAACGTTGGTATTCTTGTCGATCTCGTCGAAGATCTTATCGAGGATCCACACCAGTACGTTCATGCCGCCCTGATAGCCCCACACCGGATAGCGATGGTGATGGTGACGATCGAAGATCGGAAAGCCGATGCGGATCAGCGGCGTTCCGGTATCGCGCTCCAGATATTTGCCGTAGGTGTTTCCGATCAGGAAATCCACCGGCTCGGTGAACAGCAACGAGCGCATGTGCCACAAATCCTTGCCGGGATAGACGTGGCAATTCTTGCCGAAGGGCGATGAGTCGAACAGCGCCTGCACCTTTTCCGCCCAGGCTTTGCTGCCGTTGGTGGCGAGCACATGCGTTGGCTCAGCGCCAAGCTCAAGCAGAAATTCCGCCAGACCGAGGCACAGATCCGGATCGCCATAGATCGCGAATTTCTTGCCATGGATATGGGCGCTCGAATCTCCGATCGCGTCGACAAACCGGCCGCGTTCGCGCGCCAATTCCTCGGGAATCTCCTTGCCTGTGATCTGCGACACCGCCATCAGGAAGCGGTCGGTCGCCGCAACCCCGACAGGGTGGTTGAAGGCCACGACCTCGTGCCCGTGCGCCTTGACGAGCGTCAACGTTTTCTCGGTGCAATATTCCTGCATCGATATCGTGGCCTTGGCGTGGACCGCGTTGGCGGCCTCCTCAAGCGTCGTGCCGCCGTCGTACATGCGGAACTCACCGTCGGTCGGCGTGTCAAATACGTCGCTGTTGTCGGCGAGGATGGTGTGCTCGACGCCCATGAGATTGAAGATGCGCTTGATCTCGCGCATATTGCCGACCGTGTAGCCGTCGAAGCCGCCGATAAAGTTGATCTTGTCATTCGGCTGACGCTCGAGTTTGGGCGTCGTACCGGCCTTGCCATCCCAGAAATGCTCCAGGATGCCCTTCATCGTATTGTCGTAGCCGGTGACGTGGCTGCCGACGAAAGCCGGCGTGTGGGCGAACGGAACGTCGTATTCTGCGGGCACGGAACCCTTCTCCTTCGCGGTCTTGATGAAGGCGTTGAGATCGTCGCCGATCACTTCCGCCATGCAGGTGGTCGACACTGCGATCATCTTGGGTTTGTACATACTGTAGGTATTGGCCAACCCATCGATCATGTTGTTGAGGCCGCCGAACACCGCGGCGTCCTCGGTCATCGAGGATGACACGCAGGAGCTCGGCTCCTTGAAATGCCGGGACAAGTGACTGCGATAATAGGCGACGCAGCCTTGCGAGCCGTGGACGAACGGGATGGTCCCCTCGAAGCCGACCGCCGCAAAAACCGCACCGAGCGGCTGACAGGCCTTGGCGGGATTGACGGTCAGCGCCTCGCGAGCAAAGTTTTTCTCGCGATATTCCGGCGTCTTCGCCCATTCCCGCACCCGCTCCACCTCGGCCGGATCGCGCGGGTTCTCGAACATCTTCTTCTTGTTCGCCAGCATCTGCTGGTATTCCGGACCGCGGAACAGCTCGAAGTGATCGAGCACATGATCGGCATTCTGCGTCATGGTGAAGCCCTTTCTAGATTTCGTCTCTCGATCATGACCCCCGGCTCTTGCGCCTTGGCGAGAGCCGGGAGAGATCTGCCTACTCCGCGGCCATCAGGCTCGGCTTCGGCACCGTCTTCCAGGGTGCCTTGGCCATCTTCCAGATCGGCGCATTGATCGCCATGTCCATGTCGCGCGCGAAAATGGCGAAACCGTCATAGCCGTGATACGGGCCCGAATAGTCCCAGGAGTGCATTTGCCGGAACGGCACACCCATCTTCTGGAACACGTATTTCTCTTTGATGCCCGAGCCGACGAGATCCGGCTGGATTTTCTCGACGAATTTTTCGAATTCGTAGCCGGTCACGTCGTCGTAGATCAGCGTACCGTCCTTGACGTAATGCTGGGCCGTGCGCTGGTAGTCGTCGTTGTGACCGAACTCGTAGCCGGTGCCGACAACCTCCATGCCGAGGTCTTCGTAGGCGCCGATGACGTGGCGCGGGCGCAAGCCGCCGACGAACAGCATGACGGTCTTGCCTTCGAGCCGCGGCCGATACTTGGCGATAACCGCATCCATCAGCGGCTGGTATTTCGCGATGACCCGCTCGGCGCCTTCCTTGATCTTGTCGTCGAAAAAGCCGGCGATCTTGCGCAAAGATTCGGCGATCTTGCTCGGTCCGAAGAAATTATATTCGCACCAAGGGATACCGTACTTCTCTTCCATATGCCGCGAAATGTAGTTCATCGAGCGGTAGCAATGCAGCACGTTGAGCTTGGCTTTTGGCGTCGCTTCGAGCTCGGCCAAGCTACCGTCGCCGGACCACTGCGCGATCACGCGCAGGCCCATCTCTTCCAGCAGGATGCGGGATGACCAGGCATCACCGCCGATATTGTAATCGCCGATGATCGCGACGTCGTAGGGCGTCGGCTCGAATTTCGGCGCCGCATCAGGCGCGATCTTATCGAACACCCAGTCGCGGATTGCGTCGTTGGCGATATGGTGGCCGAGAGACTGTGACACGCCGCGGAAACCTTCGCAGCGGACGGGGACAATCGTCTTGCCGTCATATTCCTTCGACTTGTTCTTGGAGACCGCCTCGATGTCGTCGCCGATCAGACCGATCGGACATTCCGACTGAACGGTGATGCCACGGTTGAGCGGAAACAGCTCCTGGATCTCATCCATGATCTTCGACAGCTTCTTGTCGCCGCCGAAAACGATATCCTTCTCCTGGAAGTCCGAAGTAAATTGCATCGTCACGAAGGTGTCGATCCCGGTCGTGCCGATATAATAATTGCGGCGCGCAGCCCAGGAATATTGACCGCAACCGACCGGGCCATGGCTGATGTGGATCATGTCCTTAATCGGCCCCCAGACCACGCCCTTGGAGCCGGCATAGGCGCAGCCGCGGATCGTCATCACCCCGGGAATGGATTTGAGGTTCGACTTGACGCCACAGTCGGCCTTTCCCGACTCGTGCACATTCAAGTGCTTGGCGCGCCTTTTGGCGGTCTTTTCCGGATAAACCGCCAAGACTTCATTGATCAGTTCTTTGTTGCGTGCCTTGATCTCAGCGACGCTTTCGGTTTTTGCCAAGCTCATATCGATGCCTCGTTCCGGTCAGTTATCTTTTGTCAGTCCGGCCCCTGTTACGAGGGACCGGACCGGTTTGGCAGTCGCGTTCAGGCCACGGCTTCTGCGGCCAGTTCGGCGGCGGTCTTGCCGACGATCGCCTCGTCGACCTGCTTCATGATGCCGTGCT
>Ga0182013_10001792_pt1 | contig 28965 bp, 26 predicted proteins | sample 612S2MmetaG_FD_120487 | JGI IMG/M metagenome (GOLD analysis project Ga0182013, IMG submission 120487) | Permafrost microbial communities from Stordalen Mire, Sweden - 612S2M metaG | ecosystem: Environmental > Terrestrial > Soil > Wetlands > Permafrost | place: Sweden: Stordalen | collected... | reverse complement strand
CGATATGGACAGCGCCATGGCGCGGGCAAATCGATCGGGGGACGACTCTGAAATCGCCGATGGGCTTACTCGCCGCGAACACGACATTCTGGCATTCGAACGGCAGTGGTGGAAATTTGCCGGTGTCAAGGAAGAAGCCATCAAGGAGTTGTTCTCGATGTCGGCCACGCGTTACTACCAGGTACTCAACGCGTTAGTCGATCGGCCCGAGGCGCTTGCCGCGGACCCAATGCTGGTGAAACGGCTGCGACGGTTGCGTGCCAGCCGTCAGAAGGCACGCGCGGCGCGGCGCCTCGGCTTCCAGGTGACCTGACACCCGCCCGGCTTGGCTACAGTGGGCTCGATGAACGAGCGCGTCCCCGACTCCACGGGGCTTCCCCTGCGGGCCATGGTGATGGTGCTGTTGTTCCTCGGCGTGATATTCCTGCTGCTCGGGTGGCAGGCCATCGGTTCTTCCGGGAACTCCGACGATGACTCGGCATCGCCGGTGTCCAGCAGTGTGACCAGCGCCAGCTCGGCGGCCCCGGCGCCCCCGACAAGCAGTGCGCCCGCCGCAAACCTGGCCGAAGTGCACGTGTTGAACATCTCCGGGAAAGACGGCGTCGCCTCGCACGCCGCCGACCAACTCAAGGCCGCGGGCTTCAAGGTCGTCGACGTCGGTAACCTCCCGCTGGCCGACGTCACCGCCACTACGGTGTACTACACCGACGCCGATGGTGAGCACGCAACCGCGGACGCTGTGGGGCAAAAGCTGGGAGCAGCCGTCGAGCCGCGAATCTCTGCTATCGCGAATCAGCCTGCCGGCGTCATTGTCTTGGTCGCGGGCTGAGTCCACTCGATAGCTTTGGGGTCGCCAGGTTAGGCTCTCGCTATGCCTAAGCTCGCCGGTCACCGGAATGTCGCTGCCGCCACCATGTCCGCACTGTCTCCAGTGCTTCTGGCCACTTGCGTCGCGCTGCTGAGCGCGTGCTCGTCACCCCAACATGCATCGACAGTCCCGGGTACCACGCCGCCCGTCTGGACCGGTGCACCCGCACCGTCGGAAGCCTCCGATGCCGAGGGCGGCGCGCCCGGGACGCCCGGAGCGCAAACCGTGGTCACTCATTTGAAGGCGGCCGACGGCACGCAGGTCGCGACCGCGAAGTTCGATTTCAGCAACGGCTACGCCACCATCACGATCGCGACGAGCGGCGTCGGCGTGCTGGCGCCTGGGTTTCACGGAGTGCACATCCACAAGGTGGGCAAGTGTGAACCCAACTCGGTCGGCCCAACGGGTGGCGCACCTGGCGACTTTCTGTCCGCCGGCGGGCACTTCCAGGTGGGCGGGCATTCCGGCGAGCCCGAAAGTGGTGACCTGACGTCTCTGCAGGTGCGCAAGGACGGTGTGGGGACGCTGGTGACCACCACTGACGCCTTCACGCTGGCCGATCTGCTGACCGGTGAGAAGACCGCGATCGTCATTCACGCGGGTGCCGACAATTTCATGAACATCCCGCCGGAGCGCTACAACCAGGTCAACGGCGGCGCTCCCGGTCCCGACGAGATGACGATGACCACTGGTGACGCCGGCAAGCGGGTGGCGTGCGGTGTCATCGGTGCCGGCTAGCCCCCCGGCTAACAGGGCCAGCGCCCGCATCGATTTCGCCAGGTCCCCGCGGCCGACCCTCGGAGTGGAGTGGGAGTTTGCGCTCGTCGATAGGCAGACCCGCGATCTGTCCAATGAAGCCACCGCGGTCATCGCCGAGATCGGCGAGAACCCGCGAGTGCACAAAGAGATGCTGCGCAACACCGTGGAGGTGGTCACCGGGATCTGCCAAACCGCCGGCGAGGCGATGGAGGATCTGCGCGAAACGTTGGGTCCGGCCCGGCGGATTGTCCAGGACCGCGGCATGGAGCTGTTCTGCGCGGGCACGCACCCGTTCGCACGGTGGTCTTCCCAGAAGCTCACTGACGGTCCCCGCTACGCCGAGCTGATCAAGCGCACCCAGTGGTGGGGTCGGCAGATGCTGATCTGGGGCGTGCATGTACACATCGGGATCTCGTCGGCGTACAAGGTGATGCCGATCATCTCGTCGCTGCTGCAGTATTACCCGCATCTGTTGGCGCTCTCGGCTTCGTCACCGTGGTGGGGTGGCGAGGACACCGGATACGCCAGCAATCGGGCGATGATGTTTCAGCAGTTGCCCACCGCCGGGCTGCCGTTCCAGTTCCAGACCTGGGCGGAGTTCGAAGGCTTCGTCTACGACCAGAAGAAGACCGGCATCATCGAGCACGTCAACGAAGTGCGTTGGGACATAAGGCCATCGCCGCATCTGGGAACTCTCGAGGTGCGGATCTTCGACGGCGTTTCCAACCTGCGTGAGCTGGGCGCGCTGGTCGCCTTGACACATTGTCTGGTGGTCGACCTGGACCGCAGGCTCGATGCCGACGAGTCGCTACCGACCATGCCGCCCTGGCACGTCCAGGAGAACAAGTGGCGCGCCGCCCGCTACGGCCTGGAAGCGGTGATCATCCTGGACACAGACAGCAACGAGCGGTTGGTCACCGATGATCTCGTCGATGTGCTGACCCGACTGGAGCCGGTCGCGAGGTCACTGGGTTGTAGTGACGAGTTGGCTGCGGTGGCCGACATTTGGCGCCTGGGCGCCTCGTATCAGCGTCAGCGCCGCGTCGCTGAAGAGAACGACGGTGACCTGCGCGCGGTCGTCGATGCGCTCGTGGGCGAGCTCGACATCTAGGTTGGAGTCAATGGCCGATCCCGAAATCGTTGAATGGGCGATGTTCCCGCTGGAGTCGGCTCTGCTGCCCGGCCAAGATCTGCCGCTGCGCATCTTCGAGCCCCGCTACGGTGCGCTGGTGCGGCATTGCCTCGACAGCGGCGAACCGTTCGGCGTCGTGCTGATCGCCCGCGGCCGTGAGGTCGGCGGCGGTGATTCGCGTTGCGACATCGGCGTCCTGGCCAGGATTACCGAATTCGTCGATCAGGGCTCGGGCCGATACGCACTGCTCTGCCGGGCCGGCGAGCGGATCCGGGTATGCGACTGGCTGCCCGACGACCCCTACCCGCGAGCGACGGTGCAAGTCTGGCCCGACGAGCCGGGGGATCCGGTGACGGGGGCCCAGCTGCGTGCGGTTGAAGACCGGGTGATGGCCGTGTTCGAGCGAATCGCCGAGGCCCGCGGCGCGCAGCTGCCGGACCGCGACGTGGTGCTGGGTTACGAGGAAACAGTGGCAGACGAAGCCCTGTTCATCTTGGCTTCTCGCCTGCCAATCGGAACCGCCGACCGCTACGCCGTGCTGTCGGCGCCTTCGGCGGCCGATCGACTGGTGGCGCTCAACGAGGCGGTCGACGCAGTTGCCGAAATGATCGAGTTCCAGCTATCCGAATAGCGGTGCTACGGAGCTTTGGCGAACGCGCGCAACGACTCGAGCTGTAGGGCATCCAGCGAGGGGCGCACGGTCTTGCGGGCCGCTTCCAGGTCGGCGGCGGTCACGTCGGCGGCGTCGATGGAACACCGCATCGCAGTGAGGGCGGCCTCCCGCAGCAGCGCCACGCAGTCGGCCGCGCTGTAGCCGTCGAGTCCGGCGGCCACCTCGTCCAGGTTGACATCCGCGCTCAGCGGGATCGATTTCCCTGCGGTGCGCAGGATTTCGCGGCGCGCCGCGGCGTCCGGCGGTTCGACGAACACCAGCCGCTCCAGCCGTCCCGGACGCAGCAACGCCGGGTCGATCAGATCGGGCCGGTTGGTCGCCCCCAGCACCACAACGTCCCGAAGCGGGTCGATCCCGTCGAGCTCGGTCAGCAGCGCGGCCACCACACGATCCGTCACGCCCGAGTCGAAGCTCTGGCCGCGCCGGGGCGCCAGCGCGTCCACTTCGTCGAGGAACACCAGCGAGGGGGCGGAATCGCGGGCCCGCCGGAAGAGCTCGCGGACCGCCTTCTCCGAGGACCCCACCCACTTGTCCATCAGCTCAGAGCCTTTGACGGCATGCACGCTCAATTGACCGGTGCTCGCCAGCGCGCGCACCACAAACGTCTTGCCGCAGCCGGGCGGGCCGTAGAGCAACACCCCGCGCGGTGGATCGACGCCCAACCGCGCGAAGGTGTCCGGGTGCTGCAACGGCCACAGCACCGCTTCGGTGAGGGCCTGCTTGGCCTCGGCCATGTCACCGACATCGTCGAGCGTGATGCTGCCGACGGTCAGTTCCTCGCTGGCGGAACGGGACAGCGGCCGGATAACCGACAGCGCGCCGACGAGATCCTCCTGGTTCAGCTTTGGTGGTTGGCCGTCGGAGCTGGCGCGTGACGCGGCCCGCAGCGCCGCCTCGCGGATCAGGGCTGCCAGGTCAGCGGCAACGAAACCCGGTGTGCGGCCGGAAATCTCGTCAAGAGTGAGCTCGCCGACGGGCACCTGCTTCAGCAGTGTCTCCAGGAGCGCTTTGCGGGTGGCCCCATCGGGCAGCGGCAGGCCCAGCTCCCGGTCGCACAGCTCGGGAGCGCGCAGCCGTGGATCAAGCTGGTCGGGTCGCGCGGAGGTGACGATCAACGCGACTCCGTCGGTGGCCACCGCGGTGCGCAGCTCGGCGAGGAGCAACGCGGCCACCGGCTCCGAGGTTGCCGGCAGCAGCGCGTCGACATCGGTGATGAGCAGCACGCCGCCGCCGTCACGAACCGCCGTCACCGCCGAAGCCACCGCCTTGAGCCGGTCTTCAGCGGCCAGGGCGCCCACTTCCGGGCCGTCTAGCTCGACCAGCCTGCGGCCGGCGCACACCGCGCGCACCGTCGTCGTTTTGCCGACGCCCGCCGGACCCGACACCAATACCCCCAGATTGGCTTCGGCGCCCAAAGTTTTCAGTAGGTGCGGCTCGTCGAGTGCGAGCTTGAGCCATTCGGTGAGCTTGCCGGCCTGCACCTGCGAGCCCTTGAGATCGGCCACCCCGATCTTGGGGTTCGACACGCCGATCGGCTCGTGCTTGCCGGCCTCGGCCACGGCGCTGGACGGCACGCCGGCTCCCCAGCTGACCAGCGAGTTCGGTTGCACGCTGACCGGTCCCTCGGGGTCGACACCGGTGACGGTCAGCAGCTCGGAGGTCCAGCTGATCCCGACCGCGGACGCCAGCGCGCGACTGGCGGCCGACGTCGATGTGCCGGGGCCCAGATCGCGGGGCAGCAGCGACACCGCATCGCCGACGGTCATCACCTTGCCGAGCAACGCCTGCCGCAGGGTGCCGGACGAAACCGATTGGGTCGTCAACGCCGAACCGCTCAGGGTCACCGACCGCGCTCCGTAGACCGTGACCGTGCTGACGATCACCGCGGTGCCCTCGCGCAGACCGGCGTTGGACATCGTCACGTCGTCGAGCAACACGGTGCCAACGGGGATGTCCCGGTTGGCAAGGGCCGCTACCGCCGCGGTGCTCCGTGACCCGGTCAGCGACACCGCATCCCACTCCCGGATACCAAGGGCGGCAATGGCACTGGGGTGCAACCGGATGACGCCGCGGCGGGAGTCGACGGGCGAGGTGGTTAGCCGAGCGGTCAGCGTGAGCTCGCCGCTCACGGCAGCCGCCCGCCCGGCTTGCGCAGCCTCAACCGAGCCATCGAGCGTCCGCCCGGTCTTCCTCGGAGCCGCGGTATCGGCCGGCGGTTCGGCTGGGCCCGGCGGGTCGCGCGCCGGACGGCGCGGCGCTGCTGGGGTTTCTCATCCCACATCTCGGGGTGCTGGGCAAGCCAGCGCTGATTTCGCACCGCGAACGGGACGTGGCACAGGTAGGCGACGATGATCACCCAGATCAATATGTAGGGCATCGTCACTGCCGCCGCCGCGCAGATCGCCAGCGCGGCCAGCAGTGGTGCCGCCCAGTTGGGTGGCACCGCCAACGCGTGCATCTTGCGCATCGGGATCTTGCTGACCATCAGCATCGACGTCCCTACGATCCAGACGCACTGGAACGCCGTCGAGGACCACCAGCCGTCGTGGTGGAACTGCAGTTTGAGACCGATGAGGCCGATCATCGAGATCGCGCCCGCAGGCGCGGGCATTCCGACGAAGTATTCGTGCGTGTAGGCGGGCTGGGTTCCGTCGTCCTGCAGGGCGTTGAACCTCGCCAGGCGCAACACCACGCACACCGCATACAGCAGCACCGCGATCCAGCCGACAGGCGACGTCGGCAGCAGCGTCGTGTAGACGACGATCGCGGGCGTGACCCCGAAGTTCACCGCGTCGGCCAGTGAGTCGATCTCTGCGCCCATCGCAGACTGGGCGTCCAGCATGCGGGCCACCCGACCGTCCAGTCCGTCCAGGATGGCGGCGGCGGCGATCAGCGCCATCGCAGGAATGGGCTGGTGTTCAAGGGCGAATTTGATCGAGGTCAGCCCCGCGCAGATGGACAGCACTGTCATCGCGCTGGGCAGAATCTGCAGGTTGACGCCCGGCCTGTTACGTGGCTTGTTGGTCATGGCAGGTTAGCCAGCACTGTCTCGCCGGCGACCGCGCGCTGGCCCACTTTGACGACCGGCTCCGCGCCCGGAGGCAGATAGGTGTCGAGCCGGGACCCGAACCGGATCAGGCCGTAGGTGTCGCCGATGGACAGCTTGTCGCCCACCTGCGCGTCGCACACGATGCGCCGCGCCAAGAGGCCCGCAATCTGCACGACTACGACATCGGGGCCCTCGCCTGCGTGGGTGGTCCGGATCCGCACGCTGTTGCGCTCGTTGTCGGTGCTCGCCTCGGGTAGGTCGGCCGACGCGAAGCGGCCGGGCCGGTGTTGCACGGCGATCACCTCGCCGCTCACCGGGGCGCGCTGCACATGGGCGTCCAACAGGCTCAGGAAGATGCTGACCCGCGGCAGTGGCACGTCGCCCATGTTGAGTTCGGCGGGCGGTGCCGCCGAGTCGATGACGCAGATCATCCCGTCGGCCGGCGCGACGATGGCATCGGGGCGGGTTGGTGGTACCCGTCGGGGGTGACGGAAGAACCCGGCGCAGGCCCCGGCTGCCAGCAGGCCTGCCCGGCGCAGCCATCGGGAGTCGCGTCCGGTGACGGCCTGGCCCAATACCGAGGCCGAGGCGACGGCCAGGCCGGCGGCGATGAACGGGCGCCCGGCGGGGTGAATCGGAGGAACGGTGGAACGTACCAGCTCCAGGAAGTGCCGCGGGTCAGCAGGCGGGGGGCGTCTTGCCACGCGGTCATCTTACGGAGCCGTGGGCTATGTGAGATCCCAAACCTGCAGCAGAGTTCCGGCGGACACTTCCTCAACGTCCTCGGGGATATCCAGGAGACCGTTCGCCGACGCCAGCCACCGCAGGTGGTGTGAGGCCGCTGGACCGTAGCCGGTTACCCTTCCGACCTGCCTTTCTAGGCCCCCTGGTTCTGTTGGGGCCTCGAGTATCGCGCGCCGGAACTGCCTCTTGCCGCGTGGCGAGGTCAGCGCCTCGGTGAGCACTGCCGGCCGGTGCGGGCGGTCGGGATCCGGTAGGCCCATGGCCTTGCGCAGCGGGGAACGGATGAACACCTCGAAGGACACCAGCGCGCTGACCGGATTGCCAGGCAGCGTGACAATCGTGGCGCCGCCTCCTTTTGTCCGCAAGCGCCCGATGCCCTGCGGCATTCCGGGCTGCATCGCCACCTTGACGAATTCCACGCCCTGGTCGCCGTCCCGGCCGAACGCGTCTTTGACGACCTCATAGGCGCCGGCGCTGACTCCGCCGCTGGTGATGATCAGGTCTACCTGGCGTTGCGGGCCGGCGTATTGGTCGAGGATCGAGCCGAACTGCGCGACGTCGTCTTCGGCGGTCGCGACCGCTATCACCGCTGCGCCCGCGTCGCGCACCGCCCCGGCCAGCATGATCGAGTTGGACTCGTAGATCTGTCCCGGCCGCAGCGGGGTTCCCGGCGGCACCAGTTCCGACCCCGTGGATATCACCAGCACCCGCTGGCGCGGAATGACCGGTAGCTCAGCGATTCCCAGCGCCGAGGCCAGACCGAGCATTGCTGGAGATACAACCTGGCCCTTGCGTAGAACTGTCGTGCCGGGGGCGACGTCTTCGCCCGCCCGCCGGATGTGCTTGCCCGACGGCCCAGTCTTACGGATCGCCACGGTGTGCACGCCGCCATCGGTGTCCTCGACAGGCACGATCGCGTTCGCTCCGGCCGGCACCGGCGCGCCGGTCATAATCCGATGCGCCGTACCGGGTTTCAGTAACAGCTCGTCGGTCCGTCCGGCGGGAATGTCCTCGGCGACCGGCAGCACCACCGGGTGTTCTGGTGTCGCGTGGGAGGCGTCCTCGGCGCGGATCGCGTATCCGTCCATCGCGGAGTTGTCGAAGACGGGCAGCGCCAACCGCGCAACGACGTCGTCAGCCAGGACCAGCCCTTGGGCCTCCGCCAGCGCGACCGTGGTCGCGGGACGGGCACGGATCATCGCCGCTACGACGCGCTGGTGTTCTGCTACCGACCGCATGGGTAAAACTTAGTCCTGCGCTGGCGGTCTCAAGTTGCGCGACCCGACGTAAAGTCTTGAACGTGTTTACCGGGTTGGCCTATTCGCCTCACTTCATTCGCGAGGATTAGATGTCGACAGACGAGATGCCACCTGACATCGGCTTTTACTTCGACGCGATGGCCGCGCCGCTTGACGATGCGTCGACGCAGTACAACACCGATGACCGCTTCCAAGCGATAGCGACACTGCTGGCAACGATTTCCGCCGAGTGGACGGGGGACGACGCGCGGACGAGTAGCGACCTCAGCACGTTAGGACAGACGCTGGCGGATGTGCAGCAAAGTCATCCCACCGACTCGAATGTCGCTTCCTTGGAGCAGCTTTATGTGGCGCTTCAGGGCGTTCGGTCTGGTCCTTCGTCTACGCCGAGCAAGCCTCCACTGGCGGTGCCGGCCCCCCCGACTCCGCCGACCGCGAAGTCGACCGTGTTCGACGTAGCGGGTATGTCTGCGAAATCGGTGGCTACCCTCGGATTGGCGCACCCGACGGCGCAAACGCCCCCCTCGTGGAAGCTGGCGAATTTGGTAGACCAGAACCTCATTACGATCAAAGAGGTGCCGTACCCGGCGTGCGTACCGTTTAACGCCAGCTACCAGGCGGGCGCGGCGAACCTGATCAGCATGATCAACAACACGGAGGGCCCGTTCGCGATGGTCGGCACGTCGCAGGGTGCGATGGTCATCGCCAGTGTCTACGACGGGATTCGCAACAGCACCGGCAAGCCGTATTCGCGCAACGGCGACTTTCTTCAGGGCATCACGTACGGAAACCCGTGCAGGCAGCGGGGATCTATCGCGCCCGGTTGCGTGGATCCCGGCGGATACGGCATCAATGTCGACTCGTGGCTGCAGTCCAACGTCGAGAGCCGCCGCTGGTGGGATTTCGCCAATCCTGGTGATCCGGCAGCTTGTAACGGCGCGGGCGCCTGGAGTGTCGGCGGAATCACTTACGACTACCGGGGTTCGATCGGTAATTGGTCGGCGTTACCTTTTTCGGAAATGTGCAGGAATTTCACCGGCAATCTCCTCGCCTTCGTCGCGCAATTGCAAAACCCGCCACCGAGCATCTTCGGGCTGGCGCAATCGCTGTTTGACACGCTGATTGGTGCGAGTGCCGGGCCGCACACAACCTACGGCCAGGTGAAGCCGAATAGCACTAAGCCTACGTTGACGTGCATGCAGCTGGCGGCTGAGCAATTGACGACCATCGCGAAATCGCTGCCGTGATTACCGGGTTGGCCCACACCGGGTTGTGCGTTCCCGATTGCGAAGCCGCGGTGGCGTTCTATCGGGACGTGCTGGGCCTGCGCGTGCTCTCGCCGCCTTATGTGATGGCGGGTAACGCCATTCGCGACGACATGGGTGAGCTGGTGTCCGATCCCGCGATGAAAGCGGCGATCATGGGATTCGGTGACGACGGCGACCGTGTTCTCGAGGTGATCGAGTACCTTAACGTCGACAGGAACCTTCCCGATGGCCAGCGCGGGGGCGCCAGGGCGCTGACCGACCACGGCCTATCGCACGTCGGGCTGATCTGTGAAGATCTCGATGCCACTCGCGCTGAGCTCGAGAGCAAGGGAGTGCAATTCCTCGTCAGCGGAATCGCGGACGTCGCACGAGTACGCACCACGTGGTTCGTCGACCCGTGGGGCGTGGTGTTCATTCTGGTGGAGAAAAGCCGTCCCGAACGACCCTACTTTTCGCAATGGGGGTTGCCATCTGTTGCGGGTTGAGTGGTCGGTAGTTGTCGGTGGTGCGCTGTAGGAACAGAAGTATGAATTTGGCGGCGTGGGCTGGGTGCATGGTGGTGCGCGGTTGACTGTGTATCGGTGTGCGGGCCTCGATGGCGAGCGGGCGGCTGGGAACCGCGCCGCGCGCGCAGTGGTGGCTGCCGTAGCGGCCCAGCGGCGGAGTGCGCGCTGATGGCGGGCTTTGGTGTCCCTGAGGGTTGGTGTGTGCAGGCGTTTCGGTTCACGTTGGATCCGACCGAGGATCAGGCAACTGCGTTGGGGCGGCATTTCGGTGCCCGGCGCAAGGCATACAACTGGGCGGTGGCCACCCTGAAAGCCGATATTGCGCAATGGCATGCCACGGGGGTTGAGACGGAGAAGCCATCGCTTCCGGTGCTGCGCAAACGCTGGAACACCGTTAAAGGCGACGTGTGTGTCAACACGGAGACTGGTGTGGTGTGGTGGCCCGAGTGTTCGAAGGAGGCCTACGCCGATGGCATCACCGGCGCGGTGAACGCCTACTGGAACTGGCAGAGGTCTCGTGCTGGTAGGCGCGCGGGGAAGCGGGTCGGGTTCCCGCGGTTCAAGCGGAAAGGCCGCGACGCTGATCGGGTGTGTTTCACTACCGGGGCGATGCGGGTGGAGCCCGACCGCCGCCACCTCACGCTGCCGGTGATCGGCACTGTGCGCACTGCGGAGAACACCCGGCGCCTCGAGCGGCTGATCAGGGCCGGACGGGCGCGGGTTTTGGCGATTTCGGTGCGCCGCAATGGCAACCGCCTGGATGCCAGTGTTCGGGTGCTGGTTGGCCGCCCGCAGCGACCGAAGGTGGCCCAGCCCGATTCCCGGGTGGGTGTGGATGTCGGGGTGCGGCGTTTGGCGACGGTGGCCACCGCTGCGGGCACCGTGATCGAATGTGTCGAGAACCCGCGCCCGCTGCAGGTTGCGTTGCGTGAGCTGCGCCACCTCTGCCGGGCGCGGTCACGCTGCACGAAAGGCTCGCGCCAGTATGGTGAACGCACCACAAAGCTGTCCCGGTTGCATCGCCGGGTCAATGATGTCCGCACTCATCACCTGCATGTCCTGACCACACGGTTGGCTAAAACTCACGGCCGGATCGTGGTTGAAGGTTTGGACGCTGCGGGAATGCTGCGACAAAGGGGTCTGCCCGGGGCCCGCGCCCGCCGGCGCGGGCTGTCCGATGCCGCCTTGGGCACGCCGCGCCGCCAGCTGTCCTACAAAACAGGTTGGTACGGGTCGCAGCTGGTGACCGCGGACCGTTGGTTCCCCTCGTCGAAGACCTGCCATGCCTGCGGGCATGTCCAGGACATCGGCTGGGACGAACAGTGGCAATGCGACGTGTGTTCGGTATCGCATCAGCGTGACGACAACGCCGCCATCAACCTCGCGCGGTGGGAGGAACCCTCCACCGCCGTCGGCCCAGTTGGGGCCGCCGTCAAGCGTGGAGCCGACCGTAACACCGGACCTCGTCCGGCTGGTGGCCGTGAAGCGCGGAAGGGAACCGGCCACCCGGCTGGGGAACAACCCCGAGATGGGGTGCGAGTCGCGTGAGCACTAAAGATCACTCACTCGCAACGGTAAGAGTCGGGATCATCGGTGCGGGCGCCGGTGGCATCGCGATGGGCATCCAGCTTGCCGCCGGCGGTTACGATTTCACGATCTTCGACCGTGCCGACGGCTTCGGCGGGACCTGGCGGCACAACACCTTCCCGGGTGCGGCCTGCGATGTCCCATCCCATCTGTACTCGTACTCGTTCGCGCTCAATCCGCGCTGGAGCAAGACCTACGCGAACCAGCCGGAGATTTTGGCCTACCTCGAGAAGGTCGCCCTCGACCACGGGCTTGGCCCGCACCTGCGGCCCAACACGGCGATCGCATCGGCGCGCTGGTCGGACGCCGACCGGCGCTGGACCCTGACGGCCGAAGACGGCCGGCAGCACGAGTTCGACGCCGTGGTGAGCGCCGTCGGAATGCTCGACGTGCCGAACATCCCAGACATCCCTGGGGCGTACCGGTTCCGCGGCCGCCGATTCCATTCGGCCCGTTGGGATCACAGTAAGTCGACGGCGGGGGAGCGGGTCGCGTCCATTGGTACGGGTGCCAGCGCAGTGCAATACGTTCCCGCGATCGCGCGGGAGACCGCGCATCTCACGGTGTTCCAGCGGACCCCGATCTGGATCGCGCCGCGCTTCGATTTCCCGTTCACCCCCGAACAGCACCAAGAGTTCGAACGAGACTCGAGTTCGGCGCAGAAGCTGCGCGACGAGGCGTTCGATGCCTACGAGTCAGCGAGCTTCGACGTCGACGCCGCCCAGACCCGCGAGGCAACCGAACTCGCCCGAAGCTACCTCATGCGCAAGGTCGCCGACCCCGCGTTACGCGCGAAGCTGACGCCGGACTATCCGGTCGGTTGCAAGCGGCCGCTGCTGTCGCGCGAGTGGTACCCCACCTTCACGTTGCCCAACGTCAGCCTGGAGACGACCGCCGTCGCCGAGCTGACCGAGTGGGGGGTGCGCACCGTCGACGGCGTCGAACACCGCGTCGACACCGTCATCTACGGCACCGGGTTCACCGCCGCCGACTACCTCGCCAGCATCGACGTGTACGGGAACGGCGGCCGTCGGCTGCGCGACGACTGGAGCGACGGTGCCGAGGCGTATCTCGGCACGCTGGTGGCCGGTTATCCGAACTTCTTTACGCTCTACGGCCCCAACACGAACGGGGTCAACTCGATCATCTACATCCACGAGGTCCAGACGACCTTCGTCCGCCACATCCTTGACGCGATGGGGCGTCGCGGAGCACGCAGCATCGAGGTGACGCCAGGCGCGCAGCGGCGCTATAATGACGAGCTCCAGGCCGCCATGCAGGGCAAGGTCTGGCTCGCCTGCGACAACTACTTCCGCCATCCCAGCGGCAAGGTTGTCACCCAATTGCCCTACAGCGGGCGGACATTCTTCGAGCGCACCCGCGAGTTGGTCCCCGACGACTACGAGTTGCGTTCCTAGATGGTGGCGGTCTGACTTGGTTCATGATTCGGGGTTCGCGGTAGCTGCAGTGGGTTGACCTGTTGTTTTAGGGTGTGGGCTGCCGGGGTCTGCGCGCTAAAGTCGGGGGCTGGGGCTGCCCCGGGTGGTCAGGGTACGCATCGGGCGTCGTGCTGATGGCCGCGGTGGGCAGCGTTTGGTGGTCAATCACCCCCGCGTGGATTGGGCGGCCGAGAGTTGTCGTACCCGGCTGCGATGATGGTGTCATGTCTTCGATCGCATCGCCTCCCGCGGCAGCCAGGCCTGCTGAGCGTCTTGAGGTGTTGTTCGAGGAGTTGGCGGAGTTGGCCGGTCAGCGCAACGCGATTGACGGGCGCATTGTGCAGATCGTGGCTGAGGTGGATCGCGAGGAGCTGTGCGGTGCGACGGGCGCGCGGTCGGTCGCGGCGCTGGTGGCCTGGAAGCTGGGCTTGTCATCGGGGAACGCCCACACGATCGCCGCCGTTTCGCGCCGGCTCGAGGCGTTTCCGCGCTGCGCGCAGGGCATGCGGGAGGGTCGGCTGTCGTTGGATCAGGTTGGGGTCATCGCGGCGCGGGCCGGTGAGGGATCTGACGAGCATTACTCGGAATTGGCGCGGGTCGCGACGGTCAATCAGCTACGCACCGCGGTCAAGCTCGAACCGCGACCCGAACCCGAACCTCGGCGCGAGCCCGAGCGGTCGTTCACCACGACCAGCAGCGAGCAGGGTAGCTGCTACCGGATCACACTTGGCCACCATGACGCGGCGAAGTTCGACGCCGCCTTGGCCTCTCATCGTGATGCGCTGATCGCCAAGTGGAAGCGCGATCACGGCGATGGCGCGTGCGCTGTAGATCAGCGGCCCCCGTTGCCGGGCGCTGTCGAGGCGTTTATGCGCCTGGTCGAGGCTGGATGGGATGCCGAGGCGGCGCGGCGGCCACAGGGGCAGCACACCATGGTGGTGGTGCACCTCGACGTCGAGCAGCGCGCTGCGGCGCTGCATTTGGGTCCGCTGCTTTCCGACGCCGAACGCCGATACCTGACCTGTGATGCGACGTGTGAGGTGTGGTTCGAGCGCCACGGCGAGGTCATCGGTGCCGGGCGGACAACCCGCGTGATCAACCGACGGGTTCGCCGCGCACTTGAGCACCGCGACCGAACGTGCGCGGTTCCTGGCTGCGGCGCCACCCGTGGCCTGCACGCCCATCACCTCCGGCACTGGGAAGACGGCGGCCCCACGGAGTTGGCCAACCTGGTGCTGCTGTGCCCTTATCATCACCGGTTGCACCACCGCGGCGGCATCACCATCACCGGACCCGCAGACGCTCTGACCGTCACCGACGACGCCGGGCGCCTACTGGGCCCGGGATCGCTGGCCCGCCCACCAACTCAACCCCCACCCGCGGTGCCACCCAGCCCCGGTCCCACCGGCGAGCGCGCCAACTGGTGGTGGTACGAACCCTTTCAGCCGCAGCCACCACCAACGAGCAACTAGGTTGGTTTACAGCATCGTGGAACCTTAAACAGGTTGGGGCATAGAGAATGTGGATTGCGCTACCCGCTGCTGTCGGATCTTGACACTCAAGGCCCTCATCAAGATCCCCGCTGACGTGCGGACTAAATTGAGCCAAGCTGGGTTACAGCGGGCGGACATTCTTCGAGCGCACCCGCGAGTTGCTGCCCGAAGACTACGACTTGCATTCCTAGATGGTGGCGGCAGCCTGTTCGGCGAAGTGTGTGCGCAGCCAGTCGATGATCTTCGGTACCACCTCGGGGGCCTTGCTCATCGCGACGTGACCGGTGCCCTCGATAAGGTGCACCTCGGTGTTTCGGCGGCCCTGGAAAACCAGGGTGTCCGACTGCGGGATGAAGTAGTCGTCGGCTCCGTTGACCACGAGCATCTCCGAATTATGTTTCTGGGCAAGCAGATCACGTCGACGGAGCTGTCCGAGGGCGGCACTGAGCTCGTCAAGGGTGGGGGAATGATCCCAGTGCATCGCATTGCCAATGATGTCGTGCATGCCGTAAGGCAGGTTCTGCAGGTGCTCTGGCTTAAACGAGTCCACGACCGGGCCGCCGAGATCGACGGCGGCATCAACGATCCCGGCCAGCCCCGACATCGCCGAGAAGTTCCCGCCGAACGACGCGCCGAAGTGCGCGACCCGGCCATTGCCGAGCGTCCGGGCGTAATCGGCGATTCCACGGATCACCTCGTCTGCGTGTCCGTCGAGCGGGATCGCCGTCTCGCCGGTGCCGGGATGGTCGAAGGCCAGGGTGGATACCCCGGAACCCTGGGTGAACCCGACCCACCACGGGTGGATGTCCATCTTCCACGTGTCGACGCCGCCGCTGGCGATCAGCACCGGCCGGGCTGAATAGTCGCCGTCGGTGGAGTAGAGGTGGACCGGCACCTCGACCGTGCCGTCGCGGAAGGGCACCGCGATGATCCGACGCTCGAAGGACACCGGGAAATCCTTCGATGCCAACTCGAACTGCTCGAGCTGGTGTCGCAGCGCCCGCGCCCGGGCCTGGTCGGTCAGGCAGGGAAACTTCGCGCAGCCGTAGATCAGTGACGCCAGGTAATGGTCGCCGCGGTCGGCGTGTTCGCCGGCCAGCTTTGACCATTCGTATTCCCAGCCGCCCGGCGCGTCGGCCCACATGTCGGTGATCGCGGTTCGGACCCGTTCGATTTCGTCGGGCGGGATGCCGAATTTCGCGAACTGGACGGCGCGGTCTTCGAACATTGCCGCGGTGTCGATGTCGTAGGTGTACATGGCGTTCAGCTCCTGACCTTAGTGAAGTAATCGGCGACCGTTGTTGTGTCGTCGAGGGATGCGACGGCGCCGATGTAGCCGTCCGGGCGAATCACGATGCGTCCGCCCTTGTTGAGCCCGAAGCGTTGTGCAACAAGGCCGTCCGGGTCGGCGATGACGGTGTCGTAGCCGGCGACATGGGCCACTGGCTCGGTTTCGGAGGCGCTCACCAGCACCTGTGTTGGACCGTCACCGCCCGCGGCGGGCGCCACCTGTCCGGCGGCTATGGTCAGCACCACGTGATTGGTGTTCTGCGCGCCGCACACCGCGCCGAGTTGCTTTTGTATCGCCGGGTCGAGCACATGTGGAACATGTTCGCCGGCAGCCACTTTAGCGTGGCGCGGGCTTCGGCCCACGGCCAGCGGGCTGTTCTTATAGCTGACGGTGACCTCTTCGACGTTCTCGGCTATCGCTCGTCGTGCCGCCGGCACGTGCGAAACGATCCGGACCAGCATGTCGCGGATCTGCCGTGGCACACCGGACAGCGTGCCGGCCTTGGTGAGTCGATTCGTGAACGTGATCACGCTGTCGGCGACCGGGATGCGCTCGGCCTCGTAAGTGTCCAGCAGCGTGTCACCGGCATCACCGCTGACCACCGTCGCCAGCTTCCAGGCTAGGTTGAAGGCGTCCTGCATGCCCGTGTTCATGCCCTGCCCGCCGGCCGGGCTGTGGATGTGCGCAGCATCGCCGGCCAAGAAGACGCGGCCCCAGCGGTAGGCCGGAACCCGCGCGTGGTGAATCTCGAAACTGGTCAGCCAGTGCGAGCGCAGCAACCGGATACCGCCAATTCGCTCGTCGATGACCGCCTGCAGATCGCCCTGGGTCGGATGCATGTTCAGCGGGGTACCAGGGGCATCATGCACCTCGGCGAGGAACCGCATTCGCCCGTCGGCCAGCGGCAGCACCACCACCGGCCCGTCGGGGGCGAAGAAGGTATGCATCGATTCCAAGTCCAACTGGTGCTCTGCGTCGACATCCCCGAGCAGGAAGCGTTCGCCGACAAAGGAACCGGCGAGCTTGGTGCCGACCAGTTTCCGCACTTTGCTGCGGCCGCCATCGGCACCGATCACCCATGAGGCGCGGACCTGCTCGGTGGATCCGTCTTCGTGCTGAAGGGTGAGGTGCGCGGTCTGGCTGTCCTGGCTCAGCGCGGTCAGCTCGACGCCACGCTCGACCGTGACGCCGAGCGACCGCAGGTGCTCGCCGAGCACACGTTCGGTTTCGGTTTGCGCGGTGTTCAGCGTGAACGGGAACGCACTGTCGACCTCACCGAGCGGTACGCGGAACAATCTGCTGTGTCCGGTGTACAGCTGCATCGCGATGGCCTTGATGCCGGTGCTCAGCATCTCGTCGACGATGCCCATCCGGTCGAACATGTCCAGGCTGCGGGCGTGCACCGCGACCGCGCGGGACTGTTGGGTCGGTTGTGCCAACTTGTCGATCACCCGCACGCGGATGCCGCGGCGGGCGAGTTCGCAGGCTGCGACCAGGCCGACTGGTCCGGCGCCGACGACCAAGACGTCCGGGCCCTCGGGGTTTTCGGCGTTGTTCATGACATCCTCCTCGTTTCACGCAGCGTTGAAATTCTGGTCGAGTTTCACGGTACGTTGAAAAAAGTGTCAACGCAAGAGGAAATTCACGCTACGATGAAACTTATGCCGAAGAAACCAATAACGCCCGGTCCGCGCGATGAACGCGGGGTGCTGGCCGCGCGGATTGTCGCCGCCGCGCGCGACGAGTTCGCCCAACATGGCTGGGCCGGAACCACCATCCGGGCGGTGGCGCGGGCCGCTGACGTCGACCCGGCGCTGGTCTACCACTACTTCGGTTCGAAGGAAGGCCTGTTGGATGCCGCGACCAACCCGCCGCAGAAATGGCTGGAAAGCGTCGCCAAGGTCTGGACCACGCCGATCGAGCAACTTGGCGGTGCGTTGATCAGGCTGCTGCTGGCGGCCTGGGCCGACGACGAGGTCGGGCCGACCTTGCGGGCCATCCTGCAGACCGCCGCGCACGAACCGTCCACCCGCGAGAAGCTGCGCCGCGTCGTCGAGGGCAACCTGATGGGCGTGGCGGAACTCGGCAGCGACGAACGCGACCGCCTGATCCGCAGCGGGCTCGTCTCGTCACAGATGATGGGCTTCGCGCTGATGCGCTACGTCTGGAAAATCGAGCCCGTCGCGTCGATGACCGACGACGAAGTGATCGCCGCGATCGCACCCAACCTGCAGCGCTACGTCGACGGTGACCTCAAGGCGTCCTGACGGCTGGATTCGGTAGATGTCGTGTCGGATACAGCACGGCCGTAGCATCGCTGCTGTGGGGACTTCGTCCGCCGAGGAACGGGTAAGGGCGCAAGAGCTTCTCGACGCCCAGGACAAGGCCGAGCAGCTTTTCGACGAGATCGAGCGCCGCGGCATGATCCGCGCCGCTGTCGGTGAGCAGGAGTTGTCCGACGAGATCCGCGACCTTGCCGCAGAAATGTTGGGAGTGACCCGGCATTGGCATCGGCGGATTGTGCGGGCCGGTGAGAACACGTTGCAGCCTTTCAAGGAACGCCCGCCGGACCGGGTGATCGTCGCCGACGACATTGTGTTTCTCGATCTCGGCCCGATCTTTGAGGAGTGGGAGGCGGACTTCGGGCGCACGTTCGTTCTGGGCCCGGATCCGGAGAAGGCGGCCCTCCGGGATGCGCTTGCGCGGGTTTGGGACGCGGGCCGTGAGCATTTCGAGCGTTGCCCCGAGATCACTGGTGCCGAATTGTTCGACTACACCGTCGAGTCGGCCCTGGCCGAGGGTTTCGGGTGGGGCAGCCCCATCGCCGGCCACCTCGTCGGGGAGTTTCCGCACAAGACGATCGCGGGTGACGGCGTCGAGTGGTACATCGCGCCCGGGTCGGACAAGCCGATGCGGCGCAGCGACCCCCTGGGGCGACAGTGCCACTGGATTCTCGAGATACATCTCGTCGATCGGGCCCGGGGCTTTGGAGGCTTCTACGAGCAACTCTTAGACCTGCCCTAGAGGCCTGGGCTACCGGACCCAATGGTTGTCGTGCCGGACGAACCACTCGCGTCGTTCGTCGTCGGTCATATCGACCAGCGCGCCGAAACCCTCGAAGTAAGCCTCGCGGGGCGCGCCCGGCGCGAACAGCATCAGGACCGACGCGGGTTCGTCGGCCTCGTTACGGAAGCCGTGGATCCCGCCGGGCGGGACGTACAGGAAGTCGCCCTGGCGCCCGTCGGCCCACTCGGTGCCGTCGTAGAGCTTCATGGTTCCGGACAGCACGAAGAACGCCTCGGACATCGCGCGGTGGAAGTGTGCGGGAGGCCCGCCGCCGGCCGCTGCGATGTCCACTCGGTACAGGCCGTAATCGCCGCCGGTGGCCCGCTGGTCGGCCAGGTAGTGGTACTTGACGCCGGTCGACTCGTAGTCCGGCGGCGAGTCCGCGCGCTTGAGCCAGGCGCTGACCTCCGGCTCGTCTTTCGTGTAGCGGGGCGGCGGATAGGGCGGCACGACAAGGGACATGAGTCCAGTGTGGCCCGGGACGCGCTACCCGCTGATTTCGCTGCCGGACATGTCGGCCGCCTGGCCGCCGATGTGGTCTTCGACGCAGCCGATGAACGCCTGTGATGCCGCTGATCTGAGGTTGCGGCTGGGTGCGACAAGGTTGACTTGGCGGTACAGGTCGGCTCCGGCGACGGGACGGAGAGCCAACGTCGGGTCATCGCCTACGCGTGAGATGGCGACGGACTCGGGTAGCAGCGCGACACCGAGATTCTGGCTCACGAAATGGACCACCTCGTCGACGCGGGTGACCTCGAAGGCCACTCGTCGGCTCACGCCCGCGAATCCGCGGTCGGTTTCGTGGCGCAGACCGTAGCCGGGCGGGAAATCGATGAACGGCAATGCCGCCAACTGATCGAGAAATACCGATTCCCTTGCCGCCAATTCGTGAGAGGAGGGCAGCACTGCCACTAGAGGCTCGGTGAACAGCGCGGTGAAGGTGAGTCGCCCGGTCGGAGGAGGCACGTTGGATCCGACGATCGCGACATCAAGCTTCCGGTCTCGCACCGCCTCGATCAGCAGATTGCTGCCACCACTGCGCAGTGTCACGCTGACCTCGGGATAGCGAGCATGGAAGCTGGCCATCAGCGCGGCGACATCGAGACTCTCCGAGGGGACCTCCATCATCCCGACCGTCAGACGGCCGGCGACGGTGCCGCTGAGCGCCTGCGCATCGAACCTGAGCTGGTCGACGCCGGCCAGCACCCGATGCATCAGCGGTAGCAACGCTTCGCCCGCGGGGCTCAGCGCGACGGATCGCGTGGTGCGTTCGAATAGCGCGACGCCGAGTTCGTCCTCGAGTTTGCGTATTTGCTGACTGAGCGCCGATTGCACGACGTACTCGATGCCGGCGGCCTTGGTGAAACTTTGCGTTTCGGCCAGGGCTACCACGTAACGCAGCTGCCGCAGATTCATGACTCTTCACTTTCGATGATAGATCTCATTATATCTATCCGTTGGACTGGTAAACGCAGCTCAGTGACAATGGTCGACGTGTCCGTATTGCCTACGCTGTCAGTGCGGGTTCGGGCGCGACCGCTGGGCCGCCTGGACACCAACGACTGCTCCGACCTGGTAACGCGGGAGGGCATCACCGCCGAGCTCAATGCGCTGCCGTTCCTCGGCGAACTGACGTGCTCGACGGCTGCAGTCGTAGCGGGATCGACGGAGGAGGTGGTTTTCACCTACACCGTGGGCCGATCGGGGATCGCCGACAGTGGGTGGCTGAAGCTGTGCTTCCGCTACTACTCGGACTGGGACCTCCAGACGACCGATCCGGACGGGCGCGATTTCGCTTCGGCGCGGCTGGTCAGTCGCTCGCTGGTGGGAGGCGCATCGCAGCAATCCGCCGCCACGGCGCAACGACTGACCACCCGCTACGACGTCAAGGGCGGAGAACGCCCGTTTCAGAAGGCTTTGCTGATTGACGTCAAGGACGGCTACCTGCGGCCCGGCGACGTCCTCGAGATCCGATTGGGGGACCGCCGTTCCGGCGGGCCCGGCACCCGGGTGCAGACATTCGTCGAGGACGAATTCGAATTCCATCTGTTCGTGGATGCGTTGGGGACATCGCGGATGGCACGCGCCGGAGTGTCGCGGCTTGCGGTGGTCCCCGGTCCGCCGGAGCGCGTCATCGTGCATGGTCCGCGTCTCGTGCGCGCCGATGCCCCAACGGCCGATCTGCGGGTACACCTGCAGGATCGTTGGGGCAACGCCAGTCGCGACGTCACTGCGTCCGTGCGAGCCCACGCCGACGGGCGCGGCATCGCCTCGGCGTCCTTCCCCGTCGCCGGGTGGGCGGCGCTCACGCTACCGGTCCCGTCCCGTCACGGCCAGATCGAGGTCATCGCTGAGGCCAACGCCGCCGAAATCGGCAGAACGACATGCTTTCTCGACCTCATCGACGACTTCCCTTCGCCGCGTGCGCTGTTCGCCGATCTGCATGTGCATTCCAACGACACGGTCGGCACCCAGGACACCGGGTCGAACTTGGCTTACGGGCGCGATATCGGTGCGCTCGACGTGATCGGCTACACCGCCAACGACTTTCAGATCACCGATGACGTGTGGGCCGATGTCGTCCTGGCGTGCGCCGACGCCAACCAAGACGATCGGCTGGTGTGTTTTCCCGGCGTGGAGTGGTGCGGAACGGCGGGCGTGGGCGGTGACCACAACGTTGTCTTCCTCGGCGAGGACACAACTCTGGCGCGGTCCCTCGAATGGCATCAGGGAATGGCGGCGGCCGCGCCAGTGCCCCAGACGTGGCCGATCACGGAGCTCTACGCCGCGTACGACAAGGATCCCGACTCCTATCTGCTGATCCCGCACGTCGGTGGGCGCCGGGCGATCCTGGACTGGCACCATCCGCAATTGGAGCGGCTGATCGAGGTGCACTCGTCGTGGGGCACCAGCCCATGGTTCTTCGAGGATGCGCTGGCTCGAGGCCTGCGTCTGGGCGCCAGCGCCGCCAGCGACGAGCACCGCGGACGACCCGGTGGCGGCGCGCCGGGGGCGAACATCTTCGGCGGATTCGGCGGCCTTACCGGCGTTCTAGCGACCGAACTCACCCGCGCGGACGTCGGCCGGGCGTTGCGGGGACGGCGTACCTGGGCGACGACGGGTGCTCGCGCGGTGGCGCTGCTGCGCTCCGGCGATCACTGGATGGGTGACGAAATCGACACCACGGCTTCCGAATTAACCGCTGAATACGCGCTCTTCGGCACGGCTGGATGGGAAGAGCTGGAGGTTTGGGACGGCACGGGTCGGCTGTGGCGCCGGGACCTGCACGCCGAAACCGGCCTGTCCGACTCGTTGGTGCGCATTCGGTGGGGTGGCGCGCGGCACAAGGACCGCTACCGATGGGCGACGTGGGAGGGCCGCCTCTCGATCGACGGCAGCGCGGTCGACTCGGTGACCCCGTGGGCAGCCGCGCACCCCGAGCAGATCTTCGACAGCAGCGGTGGCGACATCACCTGGGGCACCAGGACCTACGGCAGCGACATCGGCGTCATAGTAGGGCTGGCCGATCTGGCCGCCGCCCGCCTGCGGGTCGATGCGACCGTCCTCGAGGAGGGCCTGGTTGCCGATTTGTCTGTCACCGGCGCCGAGTTGTTGGAGGCCGGGCATCGCGAGATCCGGGTCGGGGGGCTGAATCTGACACTCAACATAGAACGCATCGCTGACCCCGCCGCCCTTCCGATCACGGTAAACGGGCAGCTGGCGGTCGACTTGCCGCGAGCCGATAGCGCGGTCTACTTGCGGGCTCGTCAACGCGACGGGCACCAGGTGTGGACCAGTCCGTTGTTCATCGCGCGGAACGAAGCCTGATCATGGCGATTCGTATCGTTCTGCGCCTGACGAGGCGACTGCACGTCGACCTGCAGCGCGTCATCTCCGCCGCCTGTAGCTGATCGGCACGCCCTCGCCGGCTGATCGAACGCGCTGCATCGCGTTCACCACCGCGCAGGGCGTTGCGTCGCGATTGCTGCCGACAGACCCCATATTCGCCAAGGAGAATTCCATGCCGCCTCGTACGCTTGCCCGCAGTGCAATGACTTTGACAGTGGCGCTGGCCGCAGCCTTGCTGAGTGGCTGCGGACATTCACCATCCACAACGGGCTCCGGCGCCAAAGTCACGCTGCGCCTGGGTTATATAACCCGCATCACGCACGCCTCGGCACTAGCCGCGCTCGATCGAGGACTGTTCACCAAGAATCTCGGTTCGGGAGTTACTCTGGCCCCTCAACCTTTTCAACAGGGAATCGCCGAAGTCACGGCACTCCTGTCCGACCAGCTCGATGCCGCCTACATCGGGACCAACCCCGCCTTCAACGCCTGGCAGAAGTCCGGCGGCACCGCGATCAAGATCATCTCCGGGTCGGCCCAAGGCGGCACATCGCTCGTCGTCAAGCCTGGCATCACGACCGCACAAGACCTGCGAGGCAAGACGGTAGCGGATCCGGGCCTGGGCGGTAACCACGACGTCAGCTTGCGAAGCTGGCTGAAAGACAACGGTTTACAGACCAATACCCAAGGCGGCGGTGATGTGTCCGTCAAGCCGACCAAGCCCGAGTCGGCGATCGTGCAGGAGTTCGTCACGAACCAGATAGCAGGTGCGGTGGAGTCTGCTCCCTACGACGTTGAACTGGTCAAGGCTGGCGGCGTCACGCTGTGGCCGGATCCTGGAACGATCACCGTCCTGGTGGTGCGCCAAGACTTCTTGAAGGCGCACCCGGATGTAATATCCGGGCTGTTACGAGGGCAGATCGAAGCCAACGACCTTCTCCACAGCGATCCCAACGCGGCGGGGCAGTCGGCCAATAACACCATCGCAAAGGATTTGGGCAAAGGTTTGGATCCCGATGTGTTGACCGCTTCTCTTCAGGAGACCACTTTCACCAACGACCCGAATGCCTCTTCGTTGAACGACCAAGTGCGTAAAGCCGTGTCGGTCGGTCTGCTCGATCCGCTCAACCTGAGCGGACTCCTTGATCTGGGCCTGCTCAACGACCTCTTGAAAGCGTCCGGCAAGCCGCAAGTCAGCGCATGACCAGCGTGACGGGCCATGCCGTGACGAATCCCGAGTCGATCGCCGCAGCCGCACCGGCGGTTCGGCTTTCGTCTGTAACGAAGAGCTACGGTCAGGGCGGGTCGGAGGTCGCCGCCCTTGCTGAGCTGTCGATCAGCGCAAGCCAGGGCGAGTTCGTCTGCATCGTCGGGCCGTCGGGTTGCGGCAAGAGCACCCTGCTGTCGCTGACTGCCGGGTTGGACGAACCCACGGCCGGCACTGTTTCCACCGGAAGTTTCCGGGTGGCCATGATGTTTCAGGAGTCCGCTCTGTTCCCCTGGTTGACGGCCTCCGGAAACGTCGACTTGGCGCTGCGGGCCCGCAAGATTCCCAGGGCCCAACGGCGCTCGCGAGTGGCCGAACTGCTTGACGTGGTGGGGCTGAGCGCCTTCGCCGGCGCGCGCCCACACCAACTGTCGGGCGGAATGCGTCAGCGCGTGGCGCTCGCGCGCGCGCTCGCGCAAGACGCCGATGTGCTGCTGATGGATGAACCGTTCGGCGCCCTCGACGCCATCACCCGCGACCTGCTGCACACCGAACTCGAACGCATCGTCGACGAAACCGGACTGACGGTGCTGTTCGTCACCCACAACGTGCCGGAGGCGGTGCGGTTGGGCGACCGGGTGATCTTGCTAAGTGAGCGGCCCGGGCGGATCATCGCCGAACACGCCATCGACGTGCCACGGCCGCGGCGCACCGACGCCGGGGAGTTCGCGGAACTGGCTGCGGCCATCACGGCCGATCTTCAGGGGCAAAGGGGGTCGTAATGGTGCTTAGCGATGTGGATGCCGGACAGGGGCCGCCGTCCGGCGCGGCAGGTGAAGCACGCGCGCCCGGCCGTTCTGCCGGCCGCCGTGTCGCGCGATCGTTGTGGGCCCCCGGCATTGGACTCCTCGTTGTCTTGGCCGGCTGGCAGGCGGTGTACCTGAGCGGCTGGAAACCCTCGTTCGTGCTGCCCGGCCCGGCGACCGCGCTAGCCAGCCTGTGGGAGCAGGCGCAGCAGCCGCTGCTGTGGCAGGCCATCGCGACGACGATGGGCAGGGCCCTGTACGGGTTTGGCCTAGCGCTGGTGATCGGGCTGGTGGCAGGGGTAGTCGTGTCACGGAATCGGGTACTGCGGGCGGCGTTCGGTCCGATCATCACGGGCATGCAGACCATGCCGGCGATCGCTTGGTTCCCCTTCGCCATCATCTTCTTCGGCCTCACCACCTCGGCCATCGTGTTCGTCATCGTCATCGGCACCGCACCCGCGATCGCCACCGCCGTGATCGCCGGTTCCGATCACATCCCGCCGCTGCTGATACGCGCGGCGAAGACGTTGGGGCTCAGGGGCTTCGCCCTCTACCGACACCTGATCCTGCCTGCGTCGTTGCCGGTCTTCGTGACCGGCCTCAAGCAGGGCTGGGCATTCGCGTGGCGCAGCCTCATGTCCGGTGAGCTGGTGGTGATCGTGACCAATACGGCTTCCATCGGTGTGCTCCTCGAAAATGCGCAGAACATGTCCGATATGCCCTCGGCCATCGCGATCATGATCGTGATCCTGGCCCTCGGAATCCTCATCGACGGGCTCTTCACCCTCCTCGACAACGTGGTTCGCCGCCGTTGGGGTCTCGTCGATGCTTCCGAATCGTGACCGCCAATAAATCACGACCGTTGCGGTTGTGGGCTTTTGGCGACGCCCACGTCGGCACCGACAAAAGCTTCGGCAGAAGAAGTTTGGCCGAGGCGATCTCGCACTCCGAAGTCGGTGGCACCGAGGGTGGTCCACCCTTCGAGTGGGACATCGCCGTCGATGTCGGCGACATGTCCGGTGCCCACCACAGCCTTCCTGACGACGCCGAAGGCCGGGAAGTAGTCGAGCAGCTGTCGGCGCTGCGTGCTCATAGGCGCGAAGACATCTATAGCGTCTGCGGTAACCATGACCGAAGTGGGTTGGCTGAACCCGAGGCGTGGTGGTGGCAGAAATGGGTGGACCCGCTCGGCCAGAACACCGAGTTCTCCGGTGTCGACGCCGCTGCCCGCCCCTATCGCACCCAGGGAACCTGGGCGCGCTACAGCTTCCGGGTAGGCAACCTGTTGTTCTTGATGATGAGCGACCGCAACGAGCCCAGCCAGGCGACCGGCCGGGGAACGTTGGGAGGCAATCCCGGCGGCGTGGTCAGCGGTGAGACCTTCGATTGGTGGACGTCGATGGTTGATGACAACCCCGATGCCATCATCGTGTCGGTTCATCACTACGTCCTCAAGGACACGACCGTGGCCTCCGGCGAGTGGGAGGGCATTCGCAGGTCCGCCACTGACGAACTGGTCGAGCACTACCACCGGCCGTTCGAAGAGGGCACACCGAACGGAGCGTCCTATCTGTATTGGGTTGACAGCAAACCTGATTCCGCCGCCTTCGAGAATTTTCTGGCGGCCCGTCCAGGCAGGGTGGCGTTATGGCTGGCGGGACATACCCACACTCATCCCGACGACTCATTCGGCAACAAGACTCATATCGAGAAGCGTTGGGGGACGTGGTTTCTCAACGTCGCATCGTTGAGCCGCCACCATATGCCACGCACCACCCTGCCGATCAGCCGCTTATTGACCTTTCGGCCCGGCAGCGACCAGGTAACGGTTCAGTGTTATCTGCACACCGGCCAATACGCACCGCAGGGCTGGTACGACAAGGCGGAGAAGGCCTTGACACTGGACCGCCCGTTCAACTGGGGTAGGTGACCCCGGTGAGTTCCTCGGAGACCGCCCACAGCCGGCGCTGCAGATCGATGTCGTGGGATTTTTGGCTGGACGCCACGATCCGTGGGTAGCCCCGTTGCTCGGCGAAGCCGTCGGGTCCGAAGTACTGGCCACCGAGGACAGCCGGGTCGGTGGCGGCGCGCAACGTAGGTAGCGCGCCCATGGCCGGGTCCTGGAAGAGCGGCTCGACGGCGGAAACGACGGGGGCGATCAGTCTGGGCAGGTTGCGGATCAGCTCGGACCGCGAACCGCCGGGGTGGGCGGCCGCGGCGATCGTCGTCCCGCGCGGCGCGAGCCGTCGCTGCAGTTCGTAGGTGAACAGCAGGTTCGCGAGCTTGGACTGCCCGTATGCGCCAATCCTGCTGTAGCGACGCTCCCATTGCAGGTCGTCGAAATGCATGTCGGCCCCGAGGATGCGGTGGCCGATGCTGCTCACCGTCACGACCCGCGAGCCGGCGATCGGCAGGAGCCGGTCCAGCAGCAGGCCGGTGAAGGCAAAGTGGCCCAGGTGGTTGGTGCCGAACTGCAGCTCGAAGCCATCCTTGGTGGTCGACTTTGGCGTCCACATCACGCCGGCGTTGTTGATCAGCAGGTCGATGCGGTCGTAATCGGAGCGCAGTTGCTCCGCTGCGGCGCGGACGGACTCCAGCGAGGTCAGGTCGAGCTCCTGCAACGCGACGTCGGCCTGTGGGCTGCTGGCGGCGATGCGCGCGATAGCGTCCTTCCCCTTGTCCAGATTGCGCACCGCCAGCACAACGTGGGCGCCGTGCTCGGCGAGTGCCAAGGCGGTCGCGTATCCGAGGCCGGTGTTGGCTCCGGTGATGACGGCGACGCGACGCGACTGGTCGGGAATGTCCGCGTTGGTCCACTTGGCCATGAAAAGCTCCTAGACTTGTAAGGTAAACGGGGCGGGCGCTCCGGTTGGGTTCCACTATACGGAACGTACGCCCCGTTTTGTCAATGTGAGTTGAAGTCAGGTGGTGTCTGAGATGGCGCAGCCCGCGCGCCCGCTGCGTGCCGACGCAGCCCGCAACCGTGCGCGCGTACTCGAAGTCGCCTACGAAACCTTTGCGGCCGAGGGCTTGTCGGTGCCGATCGACGAGATCGCCCGGCGCGCCGGAGTCGGGGCCGGCACTGTCTACCGGCACTTCCCGACGAAAGAGGCGCTTTTTGAAGCGGTCATCGAAGATCGGATGCGACGCCTCATCGACGACGGGTACGCGCTGTTGAAATCCGATGGACCCGGCGAAGCGATCTTCACCTTTCTGCGCTCGATGGTGCTGCAGTGGGGCGCGGCGGACCGCGGTCTGGTTGATGCGCTGGCCGGGTTCGGCATCGACATCGAAAGTGCCGTGCCCGAGGCCGAGGACGCCTTTTTGGCCGTGCTCGGCGAGTTGCTTCGCGCCGCTCAGGAAGCGGGCACCGTGCGACAAGACATCGGCGTGCGTGACGTGAAGGTGATCCTGGTCGGGTGCCAGGCGATGGAGGCTTACAACTCGGCGTTGGCCGAACGGGTGACCGACGTCGTCATTGATGGTCTGCGCGCCGCCCGCTAGCTTCCGCAGCTGCATCGTCACCGGGCGATTTCTGATTGCCCAGCTCCTCCTCGGGCCGCTGCACGGCCCGCATCGTCACCGGGCGTTCTTGCACTCGACATGGCCGAGTGCTAAGAATGATATTGGCACTCGCGACTGGCGAGTGCTAGGTCGGGACGGTGAGACCAGCAGACAGTGACTGCTGGTCGTCCGTCGCGGGCACTGCGCCCGGCCAGCGTAAGTAACCTGGTGGCCCACCACGCGGCCATCCGGTGTCACCCCCAAATTCGGAGGAATCACTTCGCAATGGCCAAGACAATTGCGTACGACGAAGAGGCCCGTCGCGGCCTCGAGCGGGGCCTCAACGCCCTCGCCGACGCGGTAAAGGTGACGTTGGGCCCCAAGGGTCGCAACGTCGTCCTAGAGAAGAAGTGGGGTGCCCCCACGATCACCAACGATGGCGTGTCCATCGCCAAGGAGATCGAGCTG
>Ga0182013_10001790_pt1 | contig 28967 bp, 29 predicted proteins | sample 612S2MmetaG_FD_120487 | JGI IMG/M metagenome (GOLD analysis project Ga0182013, IMG submission 120487) | Permafrost microbial communities from Stordalen Mire, Sweden - 612S2M metaG | ecosystem: Environmental > Terrestrial > Soil > Wetlands > Permafrost | place: Sweden: Stordalen | collected... | reverse complement strand
TTGATAGGCCAGGTGTGGAAGTGCGGTGACGCACGTAGCTTACTGGTACTAATCGCTCGATCGGCTTGATCGTTCTTCAGCTAAACTCATGAAGAGCTTTGTAGAGCCTTGCCAGGCTCTGATGTCTTTTATCGCATCCTCTTTGTTGACCTGGTGTCTATGCCGGAAGGTCCCCACCCGATCCCATTCCGAACTCGGTCGTTAAGCCTTCCTGGGCCGATGGTACTTCGTCTCAAGGCGCGGGAGAGTAGGTCGCTGCCAGGTCTACAAAACGGATGATTTTCGCCATGACCCTTCATCACGTTTCCCTTCCGGGCCCCGTTCGGGATTCCGCAAGAATTTGCCGCGGGGTGGAGCAGCCCGGTAGCTCGTCAGGCTCATAACCTGAAGGTCGCAGGTTCAAATCCTGCCCCCGCACCCAAAAAAATAAAGCCGCTAATCCGATAGGTTAGCGGCTTTTTTGATGCCTGAGCTTGATGGCCTCGAAGTCTTCGGAATCAATCGATCGCGAGCCGAATGGGCGCCTCTCAATCCGTCGTCGCGCGTCTAGAATGCCCGCCACATGCCGACCTTTGAGATGATCGCCCGCTACGCGGCCGCGATCGGTCGTCATCTCGATATCCACCTCGTGCCGAGCAGCGCCGAGCATGGCGCCTCACAGTCTTGACAGTAGCCGGATCTGTTTGGCGCCGCCGAGGCCAGCCCAACACCCTCGCATCGCCTACCGGAGTGTCCGGCGAGTCCCGTGTTCTTTGTTTGTGCCGGCTTGCGTGGTTTGGCGCACAAACCTTGAGGTGAACTCAATGCGGCGGAAATGCCGGGCCACAAGCACCTCAGGGGCTAGGGAGGGCCTCGCGGCCACGCAACTAAGGCCGAGGAGCGGGTATCGGACCCTTGCCGATGGGCTTTCGCGACCGCCTGGGTCCTGGCCCGCCATCAGGCTTTTCAAAACTTTTACAGAACGCTGTCCGTGTCATGACGACATTCCATCGGCGAAGCGGTTAGAGTCACCGGTTCATAGGGTCCGACCGCAAGCCATCGAGCGCGCCCCAATTTCACGCGCCTACCCGTCGTAGAGCGTCACATCTAGCGTCTGCACCGTAGATCTGCCGGTCTGTCCCGCCTCGCGAGCCGATAACCTTCTCTGGAGAGTTTTGTGACTCATCGAAACCTTGTCCATCGGCGAGGCATCTGCGCGGCGGCGGTTGCAATTATCAGTACGGGGTTGTTGGGCGTTCAGCCGGCCATGGCGCAGTCTGTGCTCACCTACAGCGGGAACGCGGCGCTACCTTACATGGGAGACAAGGCAAGCGATGTGCTGCCGGCGAATGTAGAACGCGTTGTCGGATCGGTCGGCATCCTTGAGGTGCGCCCCGACGTCTACATGTTGACCGTGGACGGCAATAACCTCGCGGTGTTTACCGGCGTGCAGAGCACGCTGGTTATCGATAGTGGCGCCAGCCACTGCGATGACGTCGTGAAGGCGATCAACAGCATTGCCAAGGCGCCCGTTCGCTACATCGTTCTGACGGGTCCTTCTGCGGATCGCGTCGGTTGCAGCGGTCCGCTCCGTGACGCGGGCGAGCGGATGCCTGCTGCGTATATTCAGCAGACGGGAGCGGAAATTATAGGGCACGAGAATACTGCGTCGCGGATGGCGGAACAGACCGGCCTGCCGTCTACGGCTGGTGCGCCCGAAGACATGTACACGCGTTCCACGCTTGGTTTTGCAGTCAATGATCAGAGCATTCAGGTGATCTCAATGCCTGCCGCTCACACCGATGGGGACTCCGTAGTGCTGCTGCGCCGTGCGGATGTCGTGGTGACTGGCGATGTGTTCGATGTAACGCGTTTTCCAGTCATCGACATCGAGCATGGGGGCAGCATTCAAGGTGAGATTGATGCCTTGAACCGGTTGCTCACGGATCTCGTCGTGCCATCAACTCCGAAGTGGGAGGGCCGCTATGGCACCCTCGTCATTCCCGCGCGCGGGCGCCTGAGCAATCAGACCGATATCGTGTTGTACCGGGACATGATCACCGTCATCCGTGATCGCATTTCCGCATTGATCGCGGAGGGAAAAAGCTTGGCGGAAGTCCAGGCCGCCGATCCGACTCGGGGATACGCACCGCGTTTCGGTTCACAGACCGAGCCCTGGACAACGAGCGAATTCGTGGCCGCAGTTTACGCCAGCTTGACGGCTGACTCACCCGCTAAGCGTAAGGGGGGCTGAACAATGTTCGAGCAGCACAGGTCAATACAGTTGAGCGTGACTTCGCTAGCACTGCTTGTGTGTATGACGCTCCCGGGCTGGTCGTTATCAGCATCGGCGCAACCGGCTTTCGGAGGGCCGCCCCCGGGAGGAATGTCCCCAGGCGGAATGGCCCCAGGAGGAGCGCCCCCGGGAGGAATGCCGCCGGGAAGAATGCCCCCGGGAGGAATGCCAGGAGCCTCTGGCCCTGTGAATGGCAAGGCCCAAGCGCTGTTCGATCCCAGCGGCGACTGGGTAGCCTTAGTGACCCAGGACTGGCGCTATCGCATGGTTGTGCCCGGGCCCGGTCAGTACAGCGGCATTCCGCTCAATCTGGCCGCCAAGCAATTCGCAGACAACTGGAAGGCTGCTGACTATACTGCGGCCGGGAAGGCGTGCGCTGCTTATGGCGCACCGGCGCTGATGATGGCGCCCACGCGGCTACGCATCAGTTGGCAGGACGACAATACGTTGCGCGTGGAGACAGATGCCGGTCAGCAAACCCGGCTGCTCCACTTCCGCGACCCGGCCCCCGGAGCGGCCAGTCTGCAAGGTGACTCCAAGGCGCAGTGGCTCGCGCCGCCACTCGTCATGAACTTTGGCGGCGGCGGCGGCCCGAGCGCCGCTCCGGCGCCCAAGTACGGTGTGTTGCGCGTATCAACGAACAATCTGCAGGCGGGACTGCTGCGCAAGAATGGTGTGCCCTACAGCGACAAGACCATACTCCAGGAAGACTGGATGCTGAACTCCCTGCCCGGCGCCGGCGAATATCTGACGATCAGCGCGATCATCAAGGACCCGGAGTATCTGCGCGCCGATTACTACGTGGCGCCTGTGTTTGTGCGTGAGTCCGATGCATCGAAGTGGCAGCCGGCACCCTGCACGCTGACTGCTGCACGTTAATCGGGGGGAGCCCAGTTCCATGCACGGCGTATCCATAAACACCCAAAACCGCAGGCATGCTGACAGCGGGATCAAATGGCGGCGGGGTGGGCTGCTGGCGGCGGTAGTGTGCCTGATGTTGCAAACATCGTGGGCTAGGGCAGAGGTCGATCTTTCGGGCACCTACGCAGCTGTGCAGGGTGAAGATACTCAAATCCGGACCGAGGGGCCGGACTTCGCCGACTACACCGGCATTCCGCTGAGCGATGAAGCACGCGCGGCAGCGCTGAGTTATACGCCTAGCACCATCTCTGAGGTCGATCGGCAATGCGTGCCCTACAAGATCCACTATCTTTTGCAGGCTTTCTGGGGATTTCGCGTTTGGGCCACGACCGATCCAATCAGCGGTAAGGTTGTGGCTTGGAACTACAGCGGAACGACCGATCGGCAGCCGACGACGATCTGGATGGATGGTCGCAAACCGCCCGCCGACACGGCGCTGGCGACGCCCGGCGGATTCACCAGCGGTGTTTGGAAGGGCAATACGCTGGTCGCCACCACGACCCACTTGCAGGACGGCCTCCTGACGCGAAACGGCGTGCCAGCCAGTGATAAGGAGGTCGTGACGATGTTCCTGACCAGGGTGGACAATGTCTTGACGATCACCGGAGTGATCCAAGACCCCGTGTTCCTCACTGCCCCCTACGTCCTGACCAATGTCTTCTCTGCATTGCCCAATCAAGGCTTCGGTTCGGCGATCGGCGCCTCATTGCCGGCGACCTGCATGCCTGCCGAGGAGGTCCCCTCTGTGCTGAATGGCAAGGTGCCGAGCTATCTCTCGCCAGATCTAAATCCAAATTTGAATACGGTCAGCAGCCTTTATAATATTCCCCGAGAGTCTACGCTTGGCGGGGAACAGACGATGTATCCTCAGCATTCGGATCAGATCCAGTCGAAGTATCGGCCACCGGCAGCGTACTGCACGGTCAGCTGCTGCGGAGCAGCCATGGGGTTGGGCAACCTCGGCTACGCAAAACAAGTCCTTCAATGCAAGTGAGCACCAACTCATGCTGAAGACCACAAAAGGCGCCCGAAGCGCTGTGAAATACTGGCTCGCCGTTGGCGTGCTGCTCACGGCAATCGGCGCCAGCGGCGCCGTCCAGGCACAACTAGTTCTTCCTACCCAAGGCTATGAGGCCACGGGTCAAGCAGCGAAAAACTACACCCCGGAAGAGGCGGAGGCTGTCGCGGTCACGCAGAAGTGGTTCGCATCGATGAACGACCACGACATGGCTGCAAACATGGCCCTGGTCAGCAATGACATCGCCTTCCGCGCCGATCCGGTTCAGCCTCTGGTGCGCGGCGCCCAAGGATATTGCGGTGCGTTCCCATTACCCACCCACGCTACGTCGATGTATTACATCGACGAACTCTATGCTGTGGGGGGGCCGAGAGATGCGCTGATACTGATAAAGCGGGGGGACATCAACGAGCCGGCCACGGAGATTGGCTTCCTTGGCGGCTATCGCGTACCGGTCGCGGCTCTGCTGCGGGTCCACGACGGCAAGGTGACGGAATGGTACGACGTGCCGGTCAACAAGGTTTCAATCGCAGCCTTGCCCATCAAAATGACGTTCGGGTCTATGCCTGTTCCCGAGCGATGCGCGCCGTATAAGAATGGCGTTCCGCCGGCTAATCTCGACGGCGCAAAGCTTCAGCTGGCCCCGCCGTTCTATGGCACATCCAAGCCCCAATTCTGGTTCAACCCTGATGAAGCGGCAGCGGCGCAAACCGTTCGCGCCTGGTTCGCCGCACACCAGGCAGGCAATCCGCTGCTGCTGGGCGCGGTAGTGGATCAGAAGGTCAACTTCCGTCTTAAGCCCGCTGACGGCTTGAGCTCTGGACGTGACCAATTGCTCGAGAAGCTCTGCGGCGTCATCGGCCATCGGGTTGATGTGAAAGAGCTCTTCGTTGTCGGCGGCGATTACGACACCGCTGTGCTCGCCCGTTGGGATACATACGGCGCCAAAGGCAATGTCACGCGGATGGGCAGCTTCTTTCGCGTGCAGCACGGAATCATCGTTGAGGCGATGGATTCGGTGTTGGACGGAGATGAGCCCACTCTCGACCCCAATTCCCCTGCCTGTAAGACGGTGAACGATACGCTTTCGGCTGCAGCAGCTGCGGCCGCTCGCCGTCCGGCCGGTCCCCCGCCGGGCGCGGACCCTGCAGCGGCCCCGCCGCCGGCAAGTGGTCCGCCTCCGCATCTGCCATAGGCGCTGGGTTTCGGCACGCTTCCGAGTTGGCCGAATGCCAAATTCATTGAAGAGAAACGGCTCATGAATATTGAAGGTGTGAGCAACGTGGACAGAAATATAGTGTAGGCCGCATTACTGGTCGGCTTGGCTTTAATAACAGCGGTGGGTCTGGAGCAGCGGCGGCGGCCAGCTTGCCGTTGAAGTCCAGGGCGACCCTGAAGCCCTCGTTTTCAAGATAAAGCTCTAACATCCGGCTCAGATCGACATCGTCATCGACCAGCAAGACATGCGCCGCATGTTTCGGCTGTCCTCATCTGGGAACCGTGCCGCCTTGGTTCCGGTCTGTCATCAGGCTTTTCCAAACTTTTACAGAACGCTGTCTGTATCATGACAGCCCTCTATCGCTCGCGCTGCTAGGTTCACCGGGTAACGCGTCCTGTCGCAAACCATCGATCGAGGCCCCAACGCTTCATCGCCGATCTGGGCGACCTGGCTCCCAGCCCCGGTCCCAAGCCGAATGGCTTAAGGAGGGGTGAGAGGGGAGGGGGCCGTCTGGAATCGGCTATGCTAACCTGACAGGCTTGCGCCGCTGCAAAGCCGATAGCTGATCGGACCGAAGGAGAGACCACCATGTCCAAGAAGGCACTGTTTATAGCCGCAGCCCTGGTCATGGCCACGGTCGGGGCGTCGCCCGCGTCCGCCCACCACTCGTTCACCGCCACCTATCACGCGGACCAACTGATCACCGTCAGCGGCACGGTGGAGCAGTTCCTGTTCCGCAACCCCCACACCTTCGTGCACATCCTGGGTCCCGGCAAGGACGGCAAGATAGAGCAATGGACGGTGGAATGGGGCGGCGGCGCGGCCCTGGCCCACGAGCGCATCACCTCCACCACCCTCAAGGCGGGTGACAAGGTCGTCATCACCGGCAACCCGGCCCGGGACGACGACCATCGCATTCGCCTGCAGAAGATCACTCGTCCGCTCGACGGCTGGTCCTGGGACGGCACCTTCGACTGATCGAAGAGCCGCATTCAAGTCACTCCAATGCGGCGCGTTGGAGGAAACCATGAAGGTCATCGAAGACAACGTTTCCACGGCGCATCAATGGCGCACCTGTTATTTAAGTACATTGTCACGCCGCGGCGCCAGAGCTACCCCAGCGGCGGGATTCATCTAAGCCGCTGTAAATCGATCCACTTTGGAGGGTAATCTGGACACGTTTCTGCACTCATTGGCCGATTCCGGCCTCTCGATGTGGATCGACCACTCAGGCTGGTTCTATCCCGCGATTCTGATCGTGCACGCCCTGGGCATGTGCGTGATGGCGGGCCTGACTTGCATGATCGTGCTTCGCCTATTTGGCTTTCCCCGTCAGTTACCAATGGTCGTCTACAATGAAACCCTGCCCTGGCTGGTGGGCGCTTTCCTCATCAACGCCGCGTCCGGCCTTTTGCTCTTCATCCACGATGCCTACCAGCTTATCCACAATATCGCCTATGACCTGAAAATGATCTCGCTGTTCATAGGCCTGGGGGTGACGTGGGTGCTGTACCGGGACGTGCTCGGACCGGCGTCAGCGCTCGAAGCCACGGGCGAAACCTATGTGGCGAGTAATCGTGACAAGGGCGTCGGGCTGGCCGCCGTCGCCATCTGGTGGTTCGTGGTGATCGCCTCGGGTCGCTTCATCGCCTATCTGACCCCTCCTTCCTAGGGCGCTCGAGTATGTTGCATTCCCTGCTCTCGGAGCTTGTCGCGTGGGCCGGCCATACCGGCGTTCACAATTTCATGGTCAAATATCCCATGCCGTTCGTGGTGTGCCAGACCCTGCACTTCATGGGTCTGTCCGTGCTGCTGGGCGCTCTGATCATCGTCGATCTGCGCGGACTGGGCGTGTTTGCGCGTGCGCCGCTGCTGGAGACGCACAAGCTGGTGCCCCTGGCGATTGGCGGCTTCGCCGTGCAACTTGTGACCGGCGCGTGCATGACCTTAACCAATCCCACCACCTACTTCGTGTCCAAAGCGTTCTGGATCAAGATGGTGCTCATCCTGCTGGCCGGGCTGAACGCGCTGGTCTACGAGATCTTTATCTTCCGTCCCCTCGCGGCCGGCGATACGGCGGTCGAGACGAGTGGAATGCTCAAGCTCACGAGCGCTCTTTCCCTGTTCTTGTGGGTGGCGGTCCTCATGTTCGGGCGATTGATCGCGTACATCTAGCCGAGCGGCTGCGACACGATGGCGGGGTAAGGTCGTTACGTGGGCTAGGCCGAAATACTTCGCAATCATGGCCGCGACCTCTATCGTCGCCCCGGCGGAAGACAGGGTCTATCCCCGCAAAGGTCCCAAACGCGACATAGGATTTAGGCGCCCAGCACCTTTCGCCCATGATCTCGCAGCTCACCTGCCTTGAAGATTTTGGGCGGGAACTATCGGCGATAGCAGTTCGAAGTCGCCGTCAGGTGTGAACAGGGCCGCCAGAGCCTCGCCATTTCCAGTATCAACAGCCATCGGATAATCCGCGGAAACTATCTGTCGGATGGCAAGTTGATCAGCCAGGGCTCTTATCGCGTCGCCTCTATCAGATGCTCCAACGGCGCTTGTCGATTTCAGTTCACGGTCACACGATCCATACGCCGCTGCACGCCACCAAGCTGCCGTTGAGCGTCTGGATGAAAGGGGTGTGGTTCGTTCTTCAATCCGACAAAGGCGTCTTTTTCCGCGCCTGGCCGAAGCCCTGGGCGTCAGCCAGCCGACAGCTTGGCGTATGGGCCACGCCCTGCGACTTCTCGTAACCCAGGCCGATCAATTCGGGGGCGTTTTAGAGGCGGATGAGTTCTATTTCGGCGGACGTACACAGTCTGATCGGATCAGCCGCCGCCGGGCCGGGGCCGGCATAGGTCGTGTTCTGTCGCGAACCTCAAGCGGGAAGGCGGCTGCTATGTTTGTGTTTTGTCCGCCCATGCGACAGAAATGGGCCGTTCGTTAGTTCGGGCCAGGATATGCGTTATAGCCTCAGGGCTTCATCCCCCTCCGGCTAAGCCGAAGATCGTGGGGGCGCGCGGTGGCGCAGACAGACGTGCAATGTTCGTTTCAATCTGAGTAGGTGACATCGCTCAGATGATTTGCCAAATTTCCTTTCCTGATTCCTCCAATTCTTACGCATGGAAGCCCGCTATGAACACCGCCGAACTTATCGATCACGTGGCCTCCACGGACGAAAAATTGACCAAAGCCCAGACGAAGGCGTTGGTGGATAGTATCCTTAAGGCCCTGACCGACGCCGCCGCCCGCGGCGAGGAAATCAATCTGCCGGGGTTCGGGAAATTCAAGGTCCAGGCCAAGCCTGCCCGCACCGGCCGCAACCCGAGCACGGGTGCGGCGATTGAGATCGCGGCCAGCAAGAAGGTGGTGTTCCAACCCGCCAAGGCGTTGAAGGACGCCGTCAACGGCTAGAGGTCGGCGAAAAGGGCGCGGCGCATCCCGTGACCGTCGGCCCGTAAGGGCCGTGATCGCGGGATGCTGCTGATCCTACTGATTACGGGCGCGCCCGCCGTCTGGTGCGCGATTGAATGGTCGGGATGTGGCTAGTCGACACCTTATCGGCGAGAACAGCGGCCACCTCCTGCAATGGAAATGGGGAAGGCGCCCGCGTATCCCCTGCGGCTGAATCTAGGGCGATCAAACTTCCGTCCTACGACCTTGATTTTCCGCTCCACGAATGAAGCCGAACTTGGAATCCAAGCGGCTTTGGCGGCGCGGATTCCGGCAAACTCATGTCCCGTTCTTCCGGGGGGTCATTTCCAACGCCCGCTAGATGAGCGGCACCACATCCACGACCACTTCGTTCAGGCTGGCTTGGCGAAGCGCTTCGGCCCTAGCGGCTGATGGCTGCGCCGAGAATTCGGTCGATCGGGGCAGTTCGGCCTCGTTGAAGCGGTGTTTGAACGTGGCCCGATAGCGCCCCATGATCTGCTCGGAAGGAACGTCCTTAAAGTCAGGATTGCGCCTGCCGCTCAGCGCAGCATAGTCGGTCGCGTCGGCAGGTGATTTGAGTATAGTGCTCATTGGATTAGACGGCTATTCCTCTGAATAAATCGATACCTCGCCCAAGTTAAAATGGCGGAACGGGCGCGCAAATAGCGCGATCACCGAAGTGGAATTAACGACATTCTACGCCTTATCTAAGCCGTTCAATACCCGAATCTCGCGCCCCGCTGCGAGATCAATCGAACGTGAACGCGGCGTCCGTCGGGAGTGCCCCGCTCAGGTTCGACGTCGCCTTTGATGAGACCATTGTAGCGAAGCTGCGTTGTGCTCCATGACGACGTTCAAGACCTGGAGACAGCATGCCATTCCATCCGGCGGATCGACTCGTCTTCACGCCCGATGATGTCGACCTGGCGCGCTCGCCGCTGGCCGGGCAGTTCGACGACGAGACTTTTGTCTTGGGCGCTTTCAACCCCGCGCTAACTCGCCTGCCCAACGGCAATTTGTTGATGATGGTGCGCATCGCCGAGGCTTTGCGTGATCCGATCCGGGATGGGCTCATACGGTCCATCAGATGGTCGAACGGCAGGTTCGCGCTGGATGCCTGGCTATTGGACGCCGTGGACACCAAGGATCCGCGCGCGTTTGTCATCCGTCACCATCGCTGGCGCACGCTCGGCCTCACGTCAATTTCCTGGCTGCTGCCTGTGGAGTTGGCGCCCGACGGGCTGAGCGTTGTGGCGGTCCACTACGAGCGCGCAATCGCCCCAGCAGCGGATCATCAATGCTGTGGGATCGAAGACCCACGCATCAGTTTGGTCAACGGCCGCTATTACATGACGACGTGCACAGTCAGTCCGGAGCGGCAATCGACGACGCTTTTCACATCGTCCGATGGCCTGGCTTGGAAGGATGAGGGCCTGGTGCTGGATCATCAAAACAAGGACATGCTGATCTTCGAAGGCCTGATCGATGGCCTGTTTTGGGCGCTCACAAGGCCTCTGGGGGACTGCTACTTCACCTATGCGCCCGACAGCCCTTGGCTTCCCGGGCCCTCCATCAACCTGGCGCATTCGCCGGACGCGTTGTTCTGGAAGCCGGTGACAGCGCCCTGCATCCGACCTCGAGCGGGATCTCCGGCCAGCGCTCGAATGGGCGGCGGCGCGCCGCCGATCCTCACGGACGCCGGCTGGCTGGTGCTCTGGCACGGGGTGGAGCCGATTGGTCTGGTCGGGATCTACCGGACATATTGGGCGATCCTGGCCGCCGAAAATCCTCACCAAGTGCTCTACCGAAGTGATCCGGACCCGATCCTGTCTCCCGCTCCGGAGCTGACAGATCCTCTCGCGCACCAGATGTATCTGCATGACGTGGTTTTCACGACGGGCCTTGTCGTCGGCGCCGGCGTTTACATCGTCGCCTCCGGAGAAGCCGACCTAGCCTGCCGGATCACGCACATCGCCAAATCTTCGTTCGAAATCTAGCCGTTCCATTTAACGTTCGGAACCGACGGGCTAGGCGGGCGCGAGAAAATCGATCGCCGCATCGGCGCCGCGGCCTGATACACGGGCCTCCACCTCGAAGATTTCGCGCAACAAGGCGGCGCTGAGGGTGTCGCCTGTGGGGCCGTGGGCGATCAGGCTCCCATGGCTCAGCGCCAGAATGTGGGTGGAAAAGCGGGCGGCCAAGGTCAGGTCGTGCACAGACGCGACCACCAGCTTTCCGCTGTGGGCCAGGCGCTGCAAGCGGGCCATGGTGTCCAGCGCATGGCGCGGGTCCAGACCCGCCATCGGCTCGTCCGCGATCAGCAGGTCCGGATCACCGACGAGGGCGCGGGCCAGCATCGCGCGGGCCAGTTCCCCTCCAGACAATGTGGTGGCGGCCTGCTCACGATGATCGTCCAGGTCGCAGGCGTGTATGGCCTGGCTGACACGGTCCTGGACCTCGGGGGCAAAACCGCCGAACGCCGGCAGGGATGGAGTCAGGCCCAGCGCTACGAGACTCTCAACCGAGATCGGCCATTCGCAGCACGGATTCTGTGGCAGGTAGGCGCGCCGGCGGGCCAGCGCCTTGCGGTCCAGATCCGCCAAGGGGCGCCCGTCGAGCGTCGTCTTGCCCCCATCGGGCTTGAGCAGGCCGGCCAGCACCGAAAGCAGCGTTGACTTGCCCGCGCCGTTGGCGCCGATCACCGCGACGAAGGCGCCGTCCGAAAAGGAAGCCGAAACGTCGTTCAGGATCCTCCTGCCGCCTCTTTGCACGGTGATGCCGGTGGCGACCAGCCGGCTCATGGCGCCGTCCTGCTGACCCGCATCACCAGCCAGAAGAAGAAGGGCGCGCCGACCATGGCGGTGAAGACGCCGAGCTTGATTTCTGTTCCGTTGAACGGCAGCAGCCGGCTGCAGACATCGGCTCCCAGCAGTAAGGCTGCGCCGCAAAGGGCGGAGGGGATCAATGTGCGGCTCGGCTCATGGCCCACAAAAGGTCGCACCAGATGGGGCGAGATCAGGCCGACGAACCCGATGGCGCCGGCCACCGAGGTGGCCGCCCCGACGCATAGCGCCACCCCGACCAATATGGTCAGCCTGAGACGGTCAGGATCGACGCCGAGGCTTTCAGCTTGCACTTCGCCCAGCGACAGGGCGTCGAGCGAACGGGCCGTGGTGGCGAGAATGCCCATGCCCACGACAATGAAAGGCGCCGCCAGTTTGACTTGCTCCCAGCTCACGTCAGTCAAGGAGCCCATCAGCCAGGTCATGATCTCGTAGGCGCCCGTCCCATTGGGGGCAAGGTTGAGCGCCAGGGACAGTCCCGCACCGGCCAGGGCCGACACCGCCGCGCCGGCCAGAATCAGCGAGAGTGTTCCTCCACGCCCGAACACAAAGGTCAGGATCGTAGCCGCTACGGCGCCGCATAAGCCGAGAGCCGGCGCGGCATAGGCGAACTTCGTCGTTAGTCCGAAATAGATGGCGATGGCCGCGCCGAGCGCTGCGCCGGACGAAATCCCCAGCAAACCCGGGTCGGCCAACGGATTGCGCAGAAGGCCCTGTAGAACCGCTCCGCAAAGGCCCAGGGCGGCGCCGATCAGAATGCCCAGCACCGCGCGCGGGAGACGTAGATCCAGCACGATCAGGCGCGCAAGGTCGGTGGGATTAGAGCCGAACACGTGCAGGATTTGCGACAGCGAGAGCCATACCGCGCCCGAGGCGATAGCGATCAAGAACAGCACCAAGAGGGCCGCTCCAGCCGCCAGACTGATCCATGGCGCTGATTTCAAGGCTCGATCCCCGCTTGGCCAAGGGCGCGCAGCATCTGGCGCCTCAAAGCCAAGGCCTGGTTAGCCGCTTCGGGCGTGCCGCACTGATATTCGGGAATGGCCAGCCGCCGATTGGCATATCTGCGTCGCAGAACCGGATGCTGCACGACGGCGGAGCGCAGGGTCGGTTGGGATACGCTGGAGGAGCCGTACAGCAGAAGATCCGGCTGGGGGGCGAGCGCCAATAGCCGCTCGATATCCATGCTGGTGTCGAAGTCTGCGTTCGCTGCGCCTGGGTTGACGCCGCCCGCCGCGGTCAGGATCGCATCGAACAGGGAGTGCTTGCTGGGAACCCGGCCGTAGGCGTCCCACATCAGCGCCCGGATCCTATGCGCGGGCTGAGTCCGCTTCAGTTCGGCCAGGGTTTCGTCCATCTGGTGAATGAGAGCCTCGCCACGCGCCGGTTCGCCGACGACCGTGGCCACCTGGCGGGTAATGCGTCTGATGTCGTCGAAGCTTTCCGCGGCGTCCACCACGATCATATGGGTCCCAGCCTGCTGAGCCAACTTGCGCGCTGGCGGGGTTGAATAGGCCTCGGTGAACAGGAGGTCCGGCTTCTGGGCCAACAACTCCTCCGAAAGCCCGTGATTGATGGGGGCCTGCCGTATCTTGTCGGCCAACTGCGGCGTAACCGCCGCGCCTTCGGCCAGATAGGTCACCGAAGTGATGCGGTTCAGTGGCAAAAGCATCATGACCAGCTGGTCGGTGCACGAGTTCATCGACATCACGCGCTGGGGCTTGGCGTAGCCCCAGGAGGCCTGTCCCCAGGCCATCAGTCCGATGGCGGCCATGGCCCGCAAGCGGAGCCATTTCCTTGCGTTCCAAGGACCAATCGGGCGCGCCATCAGGCGTTCTGCGCTCAACCCGTCAGGGCTTTTCCTTCTTGGGCATGGCGGCGACCTCGGACGGCGTAAGCTGGGTCAGCTTGGAGACGATGCACGGTGTGCGAAATCCCGGCGGGCCGGCGGACAGGTCCATATCGATGGGCGAGCAGATCAAGTCCGAGCCCTCCACGCGCAGCACATAAGGGTCGATGAAGGGCGGATAGAAGCACCGACCGTTGGTTTCCACGCGAATGTAGCGACGATCTCTCGTCAGAATGTTCAACCGCGTCTCGCTCACCTGCACGGAATTCTCGATATCGCTGGTGCGAAAGCACTGGTTGGACGGCAGGCTGTCGGGAGCCGCCTGGTTCGATTTAGCCGTGGCGACGCTTCCTGTCAGTGCGGCCAATGTCAGAGCCCCGACAATCATGAAGCGCTTCATTTGAAGATGCCTTTCCATTGCGGCTTGGCGTTCCGGCCAACACCCTGGATGATGGGCCTGGTCCGGGCTTAACCGGATGACCCTAGCGCCCGCGTCTTTCAAGCCTTGAACTATAGACACGCTTTCCACGCTGGCAACTTCGCCGACCTCGCCAAGCACGCCGCTGTCGGCCTTGTGCTCGACCGGCTTCTGGCCGAGGCGCGTCCGCTGCGCGTGGTCGACACGCACGCGGGCGCGGGCGTCTATGACCTGACCGGCGACATGGCGCGCAAATCCGGTGAATCCGAGGCGGGGGTGGCGCGACTGATGGCCGACGAGGCCGCCCCGCCGGCCTTCGATGGCCTGAAGGCTGCGGTGCGACGCTTGAACGGGGGGCAGGCGTTACGCTCGTATCCCGGTTCCCCACGGTTGATCGCCGAGCGTCTGCGTCCGGGCGATAGCTACCTGGGCGTCGAACTGCATCCGGAGGAGGCGGCGTTTCTGCGGCAGGCCCTGATGGCGTTCGGTGGTCGGACACAGGTCGAGCTGGGCGATGGATATGCGCTAGCGGCGCTAGCGGCCCGGACGCCTGGACCGCTGTTCGTACTGGTGGACCCGCCCTTCGAACGCGGCGACGATTACCAGCGCGCCGCCGATTTGGCCAAGGTTGTGCTGCAACGCAACAGGGGTGCGGTCCTCGCGATCTGGACGCCATTGAAGGATCTGGAGACCTTTGACGCCTTCATCCGGCGGCTGGAGACGGAGGTCGGTCAGGGCATGGCGGTGGCCGAACTGCGGCTCAACGCCCTGGATAACCCGCTCAAAATGAACGGATGCGCCATGATATTCTTCAATTTTTCGGTTGAATTACTTGAATCCCTTAAGCCAGCGCTTGAGTGGATCGCCGTCACATCCGGGGGCGCCCGCGCCGGCGCCCGGCTATGGTCGACGGGGACTTGAGCCGACCATTGGCGCCCGGCTCGGCTTGGTGTATGCTGCGATGCACAATCCAGGCGCTAGGCGCGCCAGAATCCGGAGCTGACGATGTCCAGGATGGAGCCCGCGACCGAGAGTAACCGTCCCTCTGCATTGCCAAAGTTCGACAGCGACCAGGCTCTGCATCTGCAGATGGGCGTCTTTTCACCGCTTTGGCTTATGTTCCTCGGGGCCGCTGGCGCGGGTTTGGCCGCCTGGAGTTTTAGCCGGTTCGTCAAGCTGCGTCTTGTCCAGCCGGAGTCGTTGGCGATTCCGATCGCCGAGCCCGAACCGACGCCACCCGAACCAGTGGTTTTGGAGTCCGCGCCAGCGGCGCCGGCGCCTGTCCAACTTGAATCCGTCGAATTGACCCCCTTCGAACCGGCAATCGGTGCGCCCAAGGCGGAGGCTGCGCCGCCGCCCGTCGTGGCCAAGACGCCCGAACCCGACCCCATTGTTGAGCCCGCGCCGGTCGAGCGGGCGCCCGTGAAGGCCGAGCCGGTCAAGTCGGCCCCCGCGCTCAAACCCGCGCCAGTCAAGGCCACGCCAGTCAAGGCCGTACCCTCCAAGGCCGCGCCGAAGGCCGTCGTGAAGAAGCCTGTCGCCCAGGCAGCCCCGCCGGTGATCGCCCCCACGGTCAAGCCGGTGGTCAAGTGGGAGGTCCAGGACCCGGCCGCCAAGGCGAAAGCGGCGGCCGCCAAGGGTTCGGCGACCAAGCCAAGGCCCGCTGCGAAAGCGGCCGCCAAGAAGCCGCCGCGCAAGGCTTGATCGCCCAAGGCCCGACGGCTTTAAGATGAAGGGGTCAGACCCTAGAGCCATTTTCGATCTGATCGATTCGATCAGATCGAAAATGGCTCTACTTCGTATAGTTAGAGCATTTTTTGATCCGATAACCGCGTCACACTTATCGGAAAATGCTCTGGACCCTAGTGCAGATCCTTTTCGTCTGGGCGAGGCTCGCCCCAGGTCTCGTCCAGATCGTCGCTGGCCCATTCCGCGCCATCGTCCAGGCCATCGCCGCCGTCCGCTTCGAGCAGGGCGAGCCATACCGGATCGGTGTCCGCGACGAATTCGACTTCCTCCAGGTGGGCGACAACGGTTTCGCCGCTAGGCAGCAGCAGACCCAGCATCTCCAGGGTGACGTCGTCGTCGGTCTCATGGGATTCGGCTTGCACCACGAGAGCCGCGAACTCCTCGTCCTCATCGTACCAGATGACCGGGGAAGGCTTTTCGATCGGTAAGGTGCGGCCGTTGAGGGTATCGCCCAGCGCGAACACGGCGTCGGCGCCCTCGACATCGGCAGGCGTCGCGCAACGTCCGCCGAAGGTGCGGGCCGCGCGCCAGTTGCGGGCGGAAAATCCAGGATGGGCAGTCATAGACAAGCTCCTGACCCGATCCCAGATCAGAGGCCCGGCCTGCAGGAAGGTCAAGGCCTTATGCGCCGCTCGCCGCGCCGCAAGACCCCAGGTGACTCGGCGCGCCTCCTGGCGACGGAGCCACGCCGAGTCTGAGCACCTTCCAGCTCACCATCCCCGATGGGAAGGACTTTTCCCGCGGGACGGGAGGCTTTCAATCCTCATGACTGTTTTTCGCGCCTCACCGATTTAAACCGGGCGCCCCTGTCGCGTGCGTGGCAATTCGCCAAAGGCGTAAGGGGTTTTTCCATAAGCGCGACTGTGTTATCCGCACCCCTGTTTGCTTGTCTGCTTCGAATCCGCGGTGCCTCGGACGGTTGGCGCAAACGTTTTGGCTTCGCCATAAGAGCGCCGAAATACTCTGTCCAAGTCGCTTGGCGAGGGAGATGCGAATGGACCTGTTGAACCTGAAGGCCCTGGCGGCCACGCCCTTGGACACGGATCCGTTTGAATACGTCGTTGTCGAGGGTTTCCTGGGCGAGGAGAATCTTCCCGCGATCACAGCCGATTTCCCTGACATGCAGGACGCAGGCTCCTTTCCCTTGAGCGAGCTGAAGGTGGGGCCGGGGATCGCGGCCCTGATCGAGCAGATGAGCGGTCCGGCGTTCCGCAAGGCGATAGAGCAGAAGTTCGATGTCGACCTGAACCAGGCCGCCACCATGTTCACCTTGCGCGGCCGTTGCGACGCCCGCGACGGGCGGATTCACACGGATTCGAAGAAGAAGATCATCACCGTTCTGGTCTATCTCAACGATGCGGAGTGGGGAGCTGAAGGCGGCCGGCTTCGGCTTCTGCGCAGCGGACAAGACCTGAACGACGTCGCGGCCGAGGTGTCGCCTCTCTTCGGGACGATGTTGGCGTTCAGGCGCTCGGATCATTCCTGGCATGGCCACGAGCCCTACATTGGCCCGAGGCGCCTTCTGCAGATGAACTGGGTGGTGTCCGACAAGATCGCCGCTTGGGAGCTGTGGCGGCACCGCATATCCGCGGCCGTGAAGCGCCTGTCGCGCGGATGGGCGGGCTCGCATCCCAAGCCGCATGCCGCCTGAGGCCCAACGCCTGTCCGGCGCTCCGCCCTTTACCCGACGCATCCTCCTGGCGCTGTGCGCCGCGTTGGCGGCCTGTGCGCCGCTCTGCTTGTTTTTCGGCGTGCGGGGATTCGCGCCGGTGGTCGGCATCGCCGGCTTGCTTTGTCTGCCCCTGGCAAGGCCGAGTCGCCGCGATTGGGTCGGCGTGCTGCTGCTCGCGGCGTTGGTGCTCTGGGCCGCCGTCAGCACCCTATGGTCGCCGGCCGAGAGTATGGCGCACAGCGTTAAATCGATCAGCCGCCTGACCATTCTGCACCTCGCCGCTCAGTTGGCGTTCAGCGCCGCCTTCATCACGGCGCTAGCCCGCCTGGATTCCGCAGGCGCTCGTAAAGCCCTGACGTGGATCGCCTTCGGCTTTCTCGCGGTTCTTCTGCTTCTGACGGAGGAGGGCGTATCGCACGGCGCGCTCTATCTGCGCCTCCTGGCGCTCGTCCATGATTCCCCCGGACCTGGCCGCGTCGTGCGCGCCCTGGCCCAGGGCGGCTATGCGCTGGCTGTCGCCGTTTGGCCGTTGGCCATGGCGTTGCATCGCCAGCGCCGTACGTGGCTGGCCCTGGCCATGGTGGCGTTCGTGCCTCTGTCGATGGTCCTGTTACGCGGCTTCGCACCCACGGCGGCGCTGGCTGTAAGCCTGCCAGTATTCTTTCTGACGCGCCGTTACGGCCGCCCCGCCATCCTTGTGCTGGCCGGTCTGACGGTTGCCTACTTCCTGGTGACCCCACTGGTCATGCTGGCCATCGACCACGGGGGCCTTTACGCCAGCCTCAAGCCGCACCTGCCGCCATCGTGGGCCGAGCGGCTGCGGATATGGAGCTTCGTGGCCGAACGGTTGGCCGAGCATCCCCTGCGCGGCGCCGGGCTGGACGCCAGCCGTATGTTCCCGGGCATCGTTCCGCTGCATCCCCACAATGGCGCCCTGCAGCTCTGGTTCGAACTGGGCGCGCCTGGCGCGTTGCTAGGGTCGGCCTTTTGGGTCTGGTTGTGGCGCCGCATCGGCGATTGCGCCGACCGAGACCGCCTGTACGGCGCGGTGGCGGCGTCTACGGCCACCGTCTATCTGGTCATCGGCGCGGTGGGTTTCGGTCTGTGGCAGGAATGGTGGATGTGCGTCGGGTCGTTCGCCATGATGCTCTGCATTCTCTTCGGCAAGACCGCCTCACGGGATGAGCCGGCGGCGGGCGCGGCCCGGCGCAAATGACGCGGGCGTTTGGCCAGGCGCAGCGACAGGCCCTGTTGATCACGGGCCTGTTCGTGCTGGTCAGGCTGGCGTCGTCGCTCTTCATCGGCCTGGGCACGGACGAGTCCTACTCCACCGCGATCGCGCGCGATCTGCATCTGTCCTATTTCGACCACCCGCCGCTGCACCAGTGGTTCGCCCATGCCGCGGGCGAGGCGTTCGGTTTCGGCCGCTGGACGCGCGCGCCGTTCCTGCTGCTTTTCGCGGGTTCCTCCTGGTTGATGTTTCGGCTCACGGCGCGGCTGTTCAGCCCTGCGGCGGGGGTCTGGGCGGTTCTGGCGCTCAACCTTTCGGTCTTTTTCACCTTGGCGGCGGGAGAATGGGTTCTTCCGGACGGTCCGCTGACCTTCTGCGAATTGGCCGCCGCCCTTTGCCTGGCCAGGCAGCTGTTCGCGCGCGCTGACGAGCCGGATCGGCCGTGGCTCTGGTGGCCAGCGACCGGCCTTTGGCTCGGTCTGGCCGCGCTGTCCAAGTACCAGGCGGCCACCGTGGGGTTGGGGCTGGCCCTCTTTCTGCTCTCCACGCCGCTAGGGCGTCGCCAGCTTGCGAGCCCCTGGCCCTACGTGGCTGGACTGGTGGTCCTGGCCGTGTCCTCGCCGGTGCTGGTGTGGAACGCCCAACACGATTGGATATCCTTCGCGTTCCAGAGCGGGCGCGGCGCCCCGCGGCGCCTGGCCCCTTTAAGCGTGGTCATCGGGCTGATCGGACAGATCGCCCTCCTGGCGCCCTGGGTCGCGGTTCCGCTGGCCTGGGCTGGCTGGCGGGCGATCAAGGCCGGCCCGGGGCAGGCGCGGTCCTGGTTTTGCCTGATGGCGGCGGCGCCGACCATCGTGCTGTTCACCGCCTTGCCGCTGTTCGGCTCCAAGGTTCTGCCCCATTGGCCCATGCCGGGATGGCTCATGCTGTTCCCTGTGCTGGGCCAGGCCCTGGCGGACTCAAATCGCGCCTGGCCTGCCCGGTGGGCCGCGGCGTCCACCGTCCTACTGCTGCTCATCTGGGGACTGGCGGGCAGCGATGCGGCCACCGGCTGGGCCAAGGCGGCCTTGCCAAGGGTTTTCCCCAAGGCGGACCCCACCGCCGAGGCGATGGACTGGTCTGGCCTGCGCGCCGCCCTGGCCCAGCGCCGGCTGCTGCACCCCGCCGGGCAGTTCGTCGTGTCCGCCGAATGGAACGAAGCGGGCAAGATCGACCAGGCCCTCGGCGGCGACATGCCCGTGCTGGTGTTCAGCCCGGACCCGCGCGAATACGCCTTTCGCACCGGCGGGCGCATGTTCCTGGGCCACGACGCCCTGATCATCGGGCGGGACAACACCGTGCGCGAGCAACTGCCCTTGATCGCGCCCCATTTCGCCGCCCTGACGCCAGCGGGCGAGGTCGTGCTGGGCCGGGGAGGGCAGGCTGAGCTGTCCCTGACGGTTATCGTCGCCCACGACCTGCTTACGCCCTATCCCTTGCCCGCCTGGGCCAAGGGGGGGCGATGAACAAACCCGTCGTCTGGTGGGTGACGACCGGCCAGGCCGGCTTTCGCAGCCAGGCCGGCGGCCTGGTCAATGCGCTGGGTCTGGAGGCGCAGGAGAAGGTGATCGACCTGAAGGGCCTATGGTCGTTCGCGCCGGCCGCGCTGTGGCGGATGACCCTGGCCAAGCTGAACCCGGCCAAGGATCGCCTTCAGCCGCCGTGGCCCGACCTGATCATCAGCTGCAGCCGGCGGGCGGCCCGGGCGGCGATCGCGGTCAAGCGGGCCAGCGGCGGGCGCACCCTGGCGGTGCACATCCAGAACCCCCTGATGTCCCTGCGTGAATTCGACCTCGTTTTGCCCATGCGTCACGACGGCGTGGACGGACCCAATGTGATCCCCGTGGACACCGCCCTGCACGACGTCACGCCCAGCAAGCTGGCGGCCGGCGCCGAGCACTGGCGGGCGCGGTTCGCGGCCCTGCCCAGGCCCCTGACCGGCGTGCTGGTGGGCGGCGCCACCCGCCAGCGTCCTTTCACCGCCGAGCAGGCGCAGGCCTTGATCGAGCGGCTGAACGCGGCGCGGCGGGACGGCGGGGGGCTGGCGATCACCGCCTCGCGCCGAACGCCCGGCCCCGTTATGGACCTACTGCACGCGGCGTTCGACCAGGACCCCGCGGTCTTCCTGTGGGACGGCCAGGGCGACAATCCCTATCTGGGCATACTGGCCCTATCCGATCGCCTGGCGGCCACTGGAGACAGTGTATCGATGGTGTCCGAAGCGGCGACGACCGGCCGTCCGGTGGCGGTGTTCGACCTGGGCGGCGGCGGCAAGCGCCACGCCCGCTTCCTGGCCAATCTGGTGGAACGCGGGATCGTCAGCCTGCTCGACGGCTCGCCATGGCTGCCCGCCCCGGACGCCCCGATCAACGCCACGCCGCAGGCCGCCGAGGCGGTGCGGGGGTTGCTGGCGGAGAGGGGCGACGTTTAGGGGCGATATCGGGCATTATCGTGACGCGGGACGTGAGCGACTACCTCAAAGCCGGCGTCCCTGTCTTCAATCCCTGGATGGCGGTCTAATTGGGTACAGTCCTCAGGCCCGCACAGGAATAGTGGGGTATGCCAGCTGTTCGCGCGCGCGCCAGTCCTGGGTGACGTAGTTGACGATCACGGTGCGCCGGATGCGCGGAATCTCGCGCTTCAGGAAGCCATGGTAGGTGTTGGCGCCGGGCACGAAGGTCAGCGCGCTGTTCCACTCGAACGGCGGGCGGCAGAACCATGTGTCGGGATCGCGGAAGATGTCCGTTCCCAGATCGAGCTGGTCGGGCGCGTCGGGGAAATAGAGCAGGACGGTGATCCGCTTGACGCCCAGGTCGGTGTGCGGCTCCAGCCAGAAGCATTCCGCGTCCAGGGTGTATTCTATGCGCACATTGGTGTCGGACAGGTCCGCCCCGGTGTGCTTCTGCAGCAGGCTCACCGTCTCATCCGCCTGGAACAGGCGGGCAATCTTGTCGCACACCGGGAAGCGGCGGTTGTTGGTCGCGTCGAAATAGTGGCGCGAGTCGTTGTGCAGCTCGCGCTTGCCCGAAACGCCGTGAAGATCGGGCTTGGGAAACGGCAAAGACGAAACGGCGCTCGCAACGTCTTGCGGGAACACCTTGCGCCAGATCCAATGGCGATAGGGCTCGTCGCTGACGTCGGCCGCGGTCAGGCTTTCACGCAGGGCTGTGAATAAAGGCGCGATATCCGCATCTATGGCGAAGCGGGTTTGCAGCGCTGCGGTTTGTTCGGTCATCGCCGACTCCAGAAATACGCCCGCACACGCCGGCGACACCGATCTTATACCTGCATAGCCTTGAAGTCATAAATTGGACATTCAGCCCCGGCCGATGCCCCGATATTGGAATCCGCGGCTTTCGATTTCGGCGGGCCGGTAGATGTTGCGCAGATCCACCACCAGGGGCGTGCGCATCAGGCGCTTCACCCGGTCCAGGTCCAGGGCCCGGAACTGGTCCCATTCGGTGATGATCACCAGGGCGTCGGCGCCGTCCGCCACCTCGTAAGGGCCGTCCTTGAAATCCACGCCGGGCAGCATCTGGCGCGCCTCGTGTCCTTCCGGATCGAAGGCCTGGACCTGGGCGCCCATTTCGATCAGGGCGGGGACGATGTCCAGGGAGGGCGCGTCGCGCATGTCGTCCGTGTTGGGCTTGAAGGTCAGGCCCAGGATGCCGATCCGCTTGCCCTTGACCTGGCCGGCCATGGCGTCGGCCACCTTGCCGGCCATGGCCTTCTTGCGGGCGGCGTTGACCTGGACCGTGGTTTCCACTAGCCGAATGGGCGAGCCGGCGTCCGAGGCCGTGCGCACCAGCGCCAGGGTGTCCTTGGGAAAGCAGGAGCCGCCATAGCCCGGGCCGGCGTGCAGGAATTTCGATCCGATGCGGTTATCCAGGCCGATCCCACGGGCAACCTGCTGCACGTCGGCGCCAAGCGTTTCGCACAGATCGGCCATTTCATTGATGAAGGTGATCTTCATCGCCAGGAAGGCGTTGGCGGCATATTTGATCAGTTCCGAAGTGCGCCGCCCCGTGAACAGCAGAGGGCTCTCGTTGAGATTTAGGGGCCGGTACAGCTCGGCCATCACCCTTTGCGCCCGCTCGTCGTCCGTGCCGATCACCACCCGGTCGGGCCGTTTGAAGTCGTTGATCGCCGCGCCTTCGCGCAGAAACTCCGGATTGGACACCACGGCGAAATCGCCGTCGGGCCGGACCCTCTTGAGGATGGCTTCGATCTCGTCGCCGGTGCCGACGGGGACGGTGGACTTGGTCACCACCACGGTGAAGCCGTCGATCTGCCCCGCGATCTCCTCGGCCGCGGCATAGACATAGGTCAGGTCCGCGTGGCCATCGCCGCGCCGCGAAGGGGTGCCGACCGCGATGAAGACGGCGTCGGCGGTCTTGACCGCTTCGGCGCCTTCGGTGGCGAAGAACAGGCGCCCTTCGCGCACATTGCGTTCGACCAGGCCTTCCAGCCCCGGCTCGAAAATCGGGATTTCGCCCTTTTTCAGCCGCTCGATCTTGGACGCGTCCTTGTCGATGCAGGTGACGACGTGCCCGAAATCGGCAAAACAGGCCCCAGACACCAATCCCACATAGCCGGTTCCGATCATCGCGACGCGCATAGACTGACCCCTGTCTCAGATTTCCTGGTTGTACGGTCCGACGCCCGGTTGCCCGGCCAGGCGCGGCTTCACTTCGAGACGGAACAGGGCGCGCATATCGTCATCACTGGCCATGCTTTCCACGACCACGACCAGTTCGGGTTTGTTGGACGAGGCGCGCACCAGCAGCCAGGAGCCGTCCTCGAGAGTCACGCGGACGCCGTTGACGGTGAGCACCTGGGCGATCTTGCGGCCGAGAATGACGCCTCCGCCGGCCGCCAGCGCCTGGTACGCCTCAACCACCTTGTCCACGACCTGGTACTTCGTCTCGTCCGAGCAGTGGGGCGACATGGTCAGGGAGGTGTAGGCGACAGGCAGGGCCTTGCGCAGGTCCGACAGCTTCTTGTCCGGGTTACGGTCAAGCATGGCCAGGATGGCCGCCGCCGCCACCAATCCGTCGTCATAGCCGCGCCCGATCGGCGGGCTGAAGAAGAAGTGGCCCGACTTTTCGAATCCGGCCAGGGCGCCGATCTCGGCGGTCTTGCGCTTGATGTAGCTGTGCCCGGTCTTCCAGTAGACGGTCTTGGCGCCGTTGGCCTTGAGCACCGGATCGGTGATGAACAGGCCGGTGGACTTTACGTCCACGATGAAGGTGGCGTTCGGATGGGTTTGCGACAGGTCGCGGGCCAGCATCAGGCCGATCTTGTCGGCGAAGATCTCCTCGCCTTCGTCGTCCACGACCCCGCAGCGGTCGCCGTCCCCGTCGAAGCCGAACGCCAGATCGGCGTTGAACTGCCGCACGGCGTTGGCCATGGCCAAAAGCATGATCTTGTCTTCGGGGTTTGGGTTGTATCGGGGAAAGGTCCAGTCCAGGTCGCAGTCCATCTCGATGACCACGGGCACACCCATGCGGCGCAGCGCTTCGGGCGCGAAATGGCCGGCCGTGCCGTTGCCGCACGCGGCCACCACGGTCAAGGAACGATGCATTTTCAGGCGCTGAGCCACGTCGGCGATGTAGCGCTCGGCCATGCCCTCCACGTGGGTCAGGCTGCCGCCGGCCTTTTCCTTCCAAGCGCCCTCCAGCACGATCTGCTTGAGCCAGCCCATTTCCTCCGGACCGAAGGTGAGCGGCTTTTGGGCGCCCATCTTCACGCCGGTCCAGCCGTTTTCGTTGTGGCTGGCCGTGACCATCGCCACGCAGGGCGCATCCAGATCGAACTGGGCGAAATAGGCCATGGGCGAGACGGCCAGGCCGATGTCCAGCACCTCGCAGCCCGCCGCCATCAAGCCCAGGGTCAGGGCCTGCTTGATCGACAGGGAATAGGCGCGGAAGTCATGCCCGACCACGATGCGGCTGTGGCCCAGCTCCTGGATGTAGGTTCCAAGCCCCAGCCCCAGCGCCTCCACACCCAGAAGGTTGATCTCGGACCCGAACAACCAGCGCGCATCGTATTCACGAAAGCCGGTAGCCTTGACCAGCGGCTGGGTCTCATAGGCGAAAGTGTTGGGGGAAAGGTCGGCCCTGGGCGCGTTCAACATGTGGATCCTGACAAAGGGCGAACGCACGCCTCATACCGGCTCTGACCCCTCCAACGCCAGCCGAACTGAGCAGGGCGACGCGTAAAGTCAAATGACCCCGGCGCGGACGAGGTCATGGATGTGCAGTATGCCCACCGGCCGGTCTTCATCGACCACGAACAGCACCGTGGAGGGCGGCGCGGTTTCGCTCATCCGCTTGAGCGCCTCCGCCGCCAGCATGCCCGGCGCGGCGGTCTTGGGGTTGGTGGTCATCACCGCGCCTGCGGTGGCCTCCAGCAGGCCATCCATGTGCCGGCGCAGATCGCCGTCGGTGATGACGCCCTGCAGGCGGCCGTCCGCGCCGATCACGCCGACGCAGCCGAAGCGCTTCTCGGTCATCAGCAGCAGGGCCTCGCGCATGGGCGCATCGGGCGCCGCCAGGGGCGTTTCGCTCAGGCCGTGCATCAGATCGCCCACGGTGCGCAGCATGGCGCCCAGCTTGCCGCCCGGATGGTAGAGCCGGAAATCCCTGGCGGTGAAGCCGCGCCGTTCGAGCAGGGCCACGGCCAAGGCGTCGCCCAGGGCGATCTGCAAGGTGGTCGAGGTGGTGGGGGCGCTGACCTCGGCCGTGGCTTCCTCAGCGTCCGGCAGGGCCAGCAGCACATCCGCAGCCCGTCCCAGGGCGCTGTCCGGCGCGGCGGTCATGGCGATCAAGGCAATGCCGAACCGTTTGGCGTAGGCCAGGATGTCGGCCAGTTCGCGCGCTTCGCCCGACTTGGACAGGGCCAGGATCACATCGCCGGACCCGATCATGCCCAGATCCCCGTGGCTGGCCTCCGCCGGATGCACGAACAGGGCCGGTGAGCCGGTCGAGGCGAGGGTGGCGGCGATCTTGCGCGCCACGTGGCCGGATTTGCCGATGCCGGTGCAGGCGATGCGGCCCTTGGCGCCAAACAGGGTTTCCACAGCTAGGCTGAAGCTGGGGCCCAGGGATGTGGACAGGGTTTTGAGCGCTTCGGATTCCACGCCGAGCACGCGGCGGCCGACGGCGACGGCGTCGAACGCGCTCATCGGGCGGCCGATCTCGGGGCCGGTGTGTTGGCGTGCGGCGGGCTGGACTTCGCGCCCTGGCCCTGCGGCCACACCAGGGCCAGCCCGATCAGGAGCGCGGCCGCCAGGGCGGCCAGGGGATAGAAGAAGCGATCCGAAATCATGAGATCCAAGCCGTTGAGGTGGAAGCTTATTACAGCGCTGCGCCCGCGCGGCCAACTGGCGCGTCCGTCTTGACCCGCCGCCGCTGAGGCCTTAGCCCGCGTGAGAGTTTCATAGCCAAGAGCCGCCCATGCCTTCCCTCGTCCTTCTGCGTCACGGCCAAAGCCAGTGGAATCTGGAAAACCGCTTCACCGGCTGGGTCGACGTCGATCTGACCGCACAGGGCGAGGCTGAGGCGAGGAAAGGCGGCGCCCTGATCAAGGGGGCGGGCATCCAGTTCGACCGCGCTTATACTTCGGTGCTGACCCGGGCGATCCGCACGGCCAATCTGGCCCTGGCGGCGGCTGGCCAAGCCTGGGTCCCAATCATCAAGGACTGGCGCCTGAACGAGCGCCACTACGGCGGGCTGACCGGCCTGGACAAGACCGAAACGGCCGCCAAGCATGGCGAGGCGCAGGTCAAGATCTGGCGCCGCTCCTACGACGTGCCGCCGCCGCCGCTCGAGCCGGGCAGCGCCTTCGATCTGTCGGGCGACCGGCGCTACGCCGGAGTGAACCTGCCCGCCACCGAGAGCTTGAAGACGACCCTGGAGCGGGTGGAGCCCTACTGGCTGGCGGAAATCGCACCGAAGCTGAAGGCCGGCGAGACGGTGCTCATCGCAGCCCACGGCAATTCCCTGCGGGCCATCGCCAAGCTGCTGTTCAAGGTGCCGGACGCCGATATCGTCGGGCTGGAGATTCCCACCGGCAATCCACTGTTGATCGAACTGGACGAGCGGTTGCACCCCACGTCGGCGCGCTACCTGGACGAAACCCGGGTGGAGGCTTTGCCGGCCATCCCGGCGCAGGCGGCGTGAGCGAAGCCTTCGACGCGCGCATGATGCGCCGGGCCATCGACGTGGCCCGCACACGCCTTGGCCAGACCGCGCCCAATCCCGCCGTCGGCTGCGTCCTAGTCAAGGACGGGCAGGTGATCGCCGAGGCCGCTACGGCGCGGGGCGGACGGCCTCATGCGGAGGAGCAGGCGCTGGCGGCCCTGGGCGATGCGGCCCGCGGCGCATGGGCCTATGTCACGCTGGAGCCGTGCGGCCGCCGATCTTCGGGGGTTCCGTCCTGCGCCGAGCGTCTGGTGGCGGCCGGCGTTACGCGGGTGGCGATCGCCTGCGAAAATCCCCATCCCCTGTCGGCTGGCTTGGGCATTGAGCGCCTCAAGGCGGCTGGCGTGGAGGTGGTTTGCGGCCTCCTCGCAGAGGATGCCTCCCGCATTCTTTATCAGGGGCCAGCGAGCTAGGGCCGCGTTAATCCCTTGTGCCCATAAATGCCGAGGAACCTAGCTGAGCGCCGCAACCCATGTCGGCCAACCCCGTTCCCGAGCAACATCGCCGCCTGACCCAGGCACAGGTCGACAGCATCTGCGTCAAGCATGACCGGCTGTTCACCGGCCGGCCTGGCGGCGCGCGCGCTGTCTTTTCCTGGACCGACCTTTCAGGCCTGGATCTGTCGGGGCGCAATCTATCGGATGCGGATTTGACCGGAGCTATCCTGGCCGGTTGTCGCCTGATCGGCGCCCGCCTGGACAACGCCATTCTCTACGGCGCCGACTTGCAGAACGCCGACCTGAGCGACGTCAGCCTGCGCCGATCTGACCTGCGCGGCGCCTGCCTGAGGGGCGCGGACCTGAGCGGCGCGGACCTGTTCGAGGCGGACCTGCGCGAGGGCTCGGTCGCGGCGGTGGACGCGGAAAAGGGTCTGCGCATCCTTGAGCCGGCCAAACGATCCAGCGACGCCCATGGCGCCATCCTCATCGGGGCCAATCTGGAGCGGTCCAAGCTGTCCGGGGTGATGGCGATAAAGGCCGACTTCACCGATGCCATCCTCAAGGACGCCAAGCTGGTGCGCGCCAACCTCAAGGATGCCAACATGCACGGCGCCAACCTGTCGGGGGCCGACCTTTCGGGGGCCGACCTGGCCGGCGCGGATCTGCGCGACGCCATCCTGGTCGGGGCGTCGATCCACGCCTGCAAAATGGACGGCGCGCGGATGGACGGAGCCCTGACCGACGCGCCCTGCGGCAAGGCCGTGGCGGACCTGCCCTATGCCGACATGCTGCGCGATCACGCCCTGTGGTGCGAAACCGATGGGGCGGAGGGCAAGCCCTCCCAGTTCGACGAGGCGGACCTGCGCGCCTTGGGCTCCATCAGCGGCTACAACCTCACGGCCCTATCGGCGCGCGGGGCGGTGTTCTACGGCCTGAACATGGAGGGGATTCAGATGCAGGGCGCGCGCCTGGACGGCGCGGACCTGAGGAACTGCAATCTGCGGCGGGCCGATTTGCGCGGCGCGCGCCTTACCCACGCCAAGCTGAACGGAGCGGACCTGCGCGATGCGCACATGGGGCCATTGCTGATCGGCCAGGACAGGCTTCTGCCCTGCGATCTGTCCGGCGCCATGATCAAGAACGCCGACCTGCGCGGCGCGGACCTCCGGCGAGCCTTGCTCACCGGCGCCAATCTGTCCCGCTCGGACTTCGGCGGGGCGCTGCTGCGCGAGGCCGATCTTCTGGGCGCCCACTTCGAGGGCGCGCGGGGCATCACGCCCCTGCCGTAGGGGGCGGGAGTACGAGCTAAACTTAATCTTCGGCGGCACGCGCGCTGAACGTCCGGTTTCCGGCAATCATCTAACGATTAGAATCGCCCCCTTGCGGTCGTTCCGAGCGCCAGCTTCGGGAGAACACGCCAGCTTTTGACGGCGCGCACTCGCCCACGCTCCCGATTCCGGCGACGGATGGTCTCCTGCGGTCAGACCCACCAGGGCAGGCGCAGCGCCACGCAGCATACCGTATTCATCAAAGGCGAAGACCTTGACGGTCAGGCTTCCATCCCGATCAGGCAAGGCGGGAGGGCCTGGAAGTTTGTCTCGGACAGCGCCATGATGGGGAGCCCGCGCTTTAAGGATGCAAAGTGAAGATTGATCTG
>Ga0182013_10001788_pt1 | contig 28996 bp, 19 predicted proteins | sample 612S2MmetaG_FD_120487 | JGI IMG/M metagenome (GOLD analysis project Ga0182013, IMG submission 120487) | Permafrost microbial communities from Stordalen Mire, Sweden - 612S2M metaG | ecosystem: Environmental > Terrestrial > Soil > Wetlands > Permafrost | place: Sweden: Stordalen | collected... | reverse complement strand
TTCAGGCTGCCAAGGCCAAAGCTAGGGGGTATCGCTCCTCCCGCAACATCGCCACCATCATTTACCTCATCGCAGGCAAACTTGATCTGTCATGTCAACCCACTTGAAATAGCGAAGAACCAGAAATTTCTCGCAGAGCCGCGGAGCTCGCAGAGAAACACACGAACCAGCCAGGCCGGAATTGGTTGCGGCTTTGCCGCTCCGTGATCTCCGCCGCCTCCGTGTGCTCAACTCTTGCCTTCGACTTTGCCTTCTCCGTGTCTCCGTGGCTCCGTGGTGAAACATTCCCTATTGTAGACAACTTAGGCGTTCTATTGTAAACTGCTTAGGTATACCGAAGCCATGAGCAAACCGTCCGACTTAATCCACGGGACGCTGGACCTGCTGATTCTCAACACCATCTCCCTTCAGCCGCAGCACGGCTGGGCGATCGCCAAGCGAATCCAGCAAGTCTCGAAAGAAGTCCTGCAAGTCAGCCAGGGCGCGCTCTACCCCGCCCTGCATCGCCTCGAACAGCAGGGCTGGATCCGCTCCGATTGGAAAGTCGCCGAGAGCGGGCGCGACGCCAAATTCTACTCCCTCACCAAGGCCGGACGCGCGCAATTGCAAAAAGAACTCGACCAGTGGGAGCGCCTGTCCAATGCCGTCAGCCAGGTAATACGCCTGGCGCCGGAGCCCTCCGCATGACTCGCCGCGCCGATATTCTGAGCCTGCGCCTTCGCTCGCTGTTCCGCCGCGGCCGCGTGGAGCGGGAGCTCGATAAAGAACTCGCCTTTCATCTCGCCCAGCAGGCGGAGGAAAACATCGCCCATGGAATCTCCCCGCGAGAGGCGCGCGATGCCGCCCAACGCGCCCTCGGAGGCGTGGCCCAAATTCAGGAGGAATGCCGCGATATGCGCCGCACCAATTTCATTGAAACACTCGCCAGCGATCTTCGCTATGCCATCCGCTCTCTGCGGCGCACTCCCGCGTTCACCGCCATCGTCGTTCTCACGCTCGCCCTAAGCATTGGCGCGAATAGCGCCATTTTCAGCGTGATTCAGGGCGTTCTATTGCGCCCCCTGCCATACCCGCAAGCCGATCGTCTGGTGCGCATCTATTTTCAGAGCGATAGCCAGCCGAAATTCCCGATCAACCCCAACGATTTTCTCGATTTCCGCCAGCGCAACCGCTCCTTCGAGAGCCTCGCGGCGATGACGCGGCACGACGTGCAGCTTTCAGGTGCGGGCGATCCGGCGATGCTCAGCGGATTCCAGGTGAGCGCGGGCTACTTTCATCTGCTGGGCATCAACCCCGCCCGTGGCCGCGACTTCTCCGCGGAAGACGAACTCCACGGCCGCGGCCGTTCCGCCATCGTCAGCGATCGGCTTTGGCGCACGCGCTTCTCCGCCGACCCCACCATTGTCGGCCGCACCATTACTCTCGACGAGGTTCCCTTCACGGTTATCGGCGTCACCCCGCCGGCCGTCCACCACCCCGGCAACACCTATCATGAAGTCGCCGAGGGCGAGACGGTGGATATCTGGTGCCCGTTCGACTTCGGCGAAAACACCAAAGACCGCGGCTCGCATTACATGGACGCGTTCGGGCGCCTGAAACCGGGCAACTCGCCGCAACAGGCCACGGCCGACCTGAGCGCCGTGCTGGCACAGATGGCTACCGAGCATCCCAACGAAAAAGGCTGGCGGATCTATACACTTCCACTCTTCCAGGAAACCGTCGGACGCACGCGCAACCTGCTGCTCATGCTCTTGGGCGCCGTGGGCCTGCTGCTTCTAATCGCCTGCGTAAACGCGGCGAATCTTCTGCTGGCGCGCGCCAGCGTACGGGTTCGCGAAATCGCCGTGCGTTCCGCGCTGGGCGCCGCCCGCAGCCGCATTGTCCGCCAGTTGCTCACCGAAAGCATGGCGATCGCTCTCGCGGGCGCGGCGCTCGGCACGCTCTTTGCTTTCGGTGGAGTTCGCGTGCTGGTGGCCTGCCTGCCGGCGGGATTCCCGCGCGCGGCCGAGATTCGTTTGGATTCCGGAGTTTTCGCGTTCACTTTGGGCGTGGCCGTATTCACCGGCCTTCTCTTCGGACTGGCGCCGGCGCTCACCGCCTCGCGCGCCGACTTGCAGCACAGTCTCCGCGAGGGTGGCCGCGGCACTACCGCCGGCGCACACCACGCGAGCCTTCGAAGCGCCCTGGTGGTGGGAGAGTCGGCCCTCGCCTGCGTCCTTCTCATCGGCGCCGGACTCCTGCTCCACAGCTTCGTCAACCTCCTGCGCGCCGATCCAGGATTTCGAGCCCAGCAGGTGCTGACTGCCTCCATCAGCCTGCCCGGCGAGCAATACCGCGGGGGCCCGCAACGCACCCAGTTCTTCACCAACCTCATCGATACACTGCAACACTCATCCGGCATCGCGGCCGCCGGCGTCGGATCGGACCTTCCCTGGACCGGATACGACGAAAACTTCGGGGGCTGGGCCATCGAGGGCCGGTCCGACGACTACAACTCCAAAACTACCGCGCGCTACCACGCTGCTTCACCCGATTATTTTCGCGCCCTCGGCATTCCTCTCCTGCGAGGGCGATCTTTCGACGATCGAGATACCCACGACTCGCCGCACGTCGTCGTCATCAACGAGAGCATGGCGAACCACTACTGGCCCGGCGAAGATGCCGTCGGGAAAAGGATCTCGTTCGAAGATCACCCGAAGGCGGATAAAGATTGGATTCGCATCGTCGGCATCGTCAAAGATGTTAGAGATTTGCCCGATAGCGCTGGCTTGCGAGCGGCATTTTGGATGCCTTATACCCAATTCCAGGACCGGCGGTACTCGGTCGTGGTTCGTTTTACCTCCACTCCTTCGGTAGCCGCCGCTCAACTGCGTCAGGCGGTGCGGCAACTCAATCCCGACCTGGCGATCGGCGATCTCCTCTTCATGGACCAGATTGCCGATGCGGCCTTCTCCGGCCATCGCTTCGCGTTATGCCTGGTAGCGCTCTTCGCGCTGGTGGCATTGGCGCTCGCTACCTTCGGAATGTACGGCGTGATCTCCTATTCGGTAAACCGCCGCATGAGCGAATTCGGCCTGCGGATGGCGCTCGGCGCCCGCCCGTGCGACTTGCAACGGATGATTGTCGGACAGGGTCTGGCACTGGCTGCCCTGGGCGCGGCAATCGGACTGGCGGCGGCAATAGCATTCGGCCGCCTGCTCTCCAGCCTGCTCTACGGCGTCCGCGCCACTGACCCCCTCACCCTCTCCGCCGTGGCGCTGCTGGCTATCGTAACGGCGGCTGTCGCCTGCGCACTGCCGGCCCGCCGCGCCACCGGCGCCGATCCCTTACGTTCCCTGCGCTCCGAATAGAAGAAACAGATTGGGCCACGGATGGACACGGATTCACACGGATAAAACCGAGCGATTTTCGTTTCGTTTCTTATCCGTGTGCATCTGTGTCCATCCGTGGCCAATAATGTCTTTGACGGAAGCGACGAAAGGCTCATCCCGATCTAGGGAGCGGTTTTCATTTTGTTACCATGATGTTTTCCGGCATTTCGAGTCCCTTCTGCCTTTTTTGTCTCCAAATGAATATGTATAGGCCCGTACCGAGAGTTCCCGATTTTCCAGCTATGGAGCGCGAACTCCTGCGCTTTTGGGAAGAACGCCAGATCTTCCGGAAACTGCGCACGCAGACAGCTGGCGGCCCGCCTTGGTCGTTCCTCGACGGCCCCATCACCGCCAACAATCCCATGGGCGTGCACCACGCCTGGGGACGATCGTTGAAAGACATGTACCAGCGCTACCACGCCATGAACGGCCAGGAACTGCGCTATCAGAATGGCTTCGATTGCCAGGGGCTGTGGGTCGAAGTCGAGGTGGAAAAAAGCCTCGGGCTTGGGACCAAGCGCGAAATCCGCGACTATGGCATCGAGAATTTCGTCCGCGCCTGCAAAGAGCGCGTGCTCACTTTCGCCGCGCGCCAGACCGAGCAATCCGTCCGCCTGGGCTATTGGGCCGATTGGGACGACCCCAAACTGCTGATTGCCCTCCGCGATGCTCTCGCCGATGGCGACCGCGTGGTCTCCGCCAAGCTGCCCAGCGGTAAGGAAGTGACCGCGCGCGCCAGCGAGATTGTCCGCAAGCTCGGCTCGCTCGAATACGGCGGCAGCTATTTCACCTTCTCCGACGAAAACAACTACACCATCTGGGCCTTCCTCAAGAAGTGCCACGCCGAGGGCTTCGTTTACCGCGGCCACGACGTGATGCCCTGGTGCGGCCGTTGCGGCACGGGCCTTTCGCAAATGGAAGTGGCCGAAGGCCGCCGCATCACCGCCCACACTTCCGTCTTCGTGCGCTTCCCCATTCGGGGCCAGGAAAAGACCGCGCTCCTGGTCTGGACCACCACGCCCTGGACGCTCACTTCGAATGTCGCCGTCGCCGTAAATCCCGAGATGACGTATCTCAAGGTCCGCCACAGCGACTGGATGTACTACGTCGCCAAGGGCAACTTCGAGCACGACCGCCTGCAAGACCTGCAAGTGGAGGGCAAGCACGAGACTCACAAGCTGCCATCAATCCGCACGATTCTCAAAGGCAGCGGCGGCGTGGAAGTCATCGAGGAACTGCCCGGCAGCAGTCTGCTCGGCCTCACTTACGACGGTCCTTTCGACGATCTGGCGGCGCAGAATACGCCCGGCGGAGTGTTCCCTTACGGCCAGACCGGCGGCGGCGCCACCGCGGCGGCCGCGCATCGCGTCATCGCCTGGAGCGCCATCAGCGAAGCGGAAGGTACGGGACTGGTCCACATCGCGCCCGGCTGCGGCGCGGAAGACCAAGAGTTGGGCAAAGACAACGGCATCCCGTTCATCGCCCCGCTGGATGAAAGCGCGGTCTTCCTCGAGGGCTTCGGACCGTTCACCGGGAAGAGCGCCAGCGAAGTTCCCGACGACATCGTCGCGGCCCTGAAAGCTTCCGGCTTTCTGGTAGCGAAAGAGAAGTACCCGCACGTTTATCCACATTGTTGGCGCTGCAAATCGGAATTGGTCTTCCGTCCGGTGGACGAGTGGTTCATCCGCATGGACTGGCGCGATCGCATTCAGGCCGTCGTGCCCGGCATCAAGTGGATTCCGCCCGAGGGCGAAGCGCGCGAGCTCGACTGGCTCAAGAACATGAGCGACTGGATGATCTCCAAGAAGCGCTTCTGGGGACTCGCTCTGCCCATCTGGGTGTGTGGCGAATGCGAGCACTTTACCGTGATCGGCAGCCGCGAAGAACTGCGCGACAAGGCCGTGCAGGGCTGGGAGACATTCGAAGGCAACTCGCCGCATCGACCCTATATCGACGCCGTCAAGATTAAGTGCGAGAAGTGCGGCGGCATCTCCACGCGCATCGAAGACGTGGGCAATCCCTGGCTCGACGCCGGCATCGTCTCCTTCAGCACGCTTGGATTCACCACCGATCGCGAGTACTGGAAGAAGTGGTTCCCGGCCGATCTGGTCCTCGAAAGTTTCCCCGGCCAGTTCCGCAACTGGTTCTATTCGCTTCTGGCCATGAGCGCCATGATGGCCGACCGCGCGCCCTTCAAAGCGCTGCTGGGCCACGCCCTGGTGCGCGATGCCCGCGGCGAAGAGATGCACAAATCCAAGGGCAACTCCATCGCCTTCGATGAGGCGGCCGAGGTGCTCGGTGCGGAGGTGATGCGCTACCTCTACGTCGAACAGAAGACCGCCCAGCATCTCAATTTTCCCGATCTGCACCCCACTGGCAATACCGGCGCCACGATCGACGGTGAAGCTCGCCGCAAGCTGCTGACATTCTGGAATTGCTACAGCTTTTTCGTCATGTACGCCGAAGCCGACGGCTGGAAACCCGGCGCGCCGTTGCCGGTGACCAATGAATTGGACCGCTGGGTGCTGAGCCGTTTGCAGCGCCTCATCGCATCGGCCCACACCGCGCTCCAAAACTACGAGCACTTCCGCGTGATCGAGGCCTTCCAGGAATTCGATGAGCAGTTCTCCAACTGGTACCTGCGCCGCTCGCGCCGCCGCTTCTGGGACAGCGATCCGCTCGCTTATCAGACCCTTTACGCCGTCCTGACGACCGTGATCCGGCTCATGGCGCCCGTGCTGCCATTTCTCACCGAGGAGATCTATCAGAATCTGGTGCGCTCGGTGGAACCGGCGGCGCCGGAATCGGTGCACCTCACGCCCTATCCGCAAGTCGACACCTCGCTGGTCGACGAGCATCTGGAGCAGGCGATCGACGCTGTGATCCGCATCAAGAATCTGGCGCTGAATCTGCGCACCGCCAGCAAAGTCAAAATCCGCCAGCCGCTGGGCACGCTCTACGTCGTGCCGCAGAATGCCGCGGAACGCAGAGTGCTGGAGAATTCCGACTACGCAGCGCAGATCCTCGACGAGGCCAACGTTAAGAAGCTGGAGCTCAGGGACGATAAAAAATCACTGGTAACCGCACGACTTACGGCCAATGTGAAGAAGCTTGGGCCGCGCGCCGGCAAGCACCTGAAGACCATCATTGCAGAGCTGGCCAAGATGGACCCGGAGGGCGGGGCGCTCGGCGTTCCGGTGGAGGGCCAGATCTTCCCGTTTTTCCAAGATGACATCGTAGTCTCCTACGAGGGCCCGGCTAATTTGGTTTGCAACTCGATCGATGGCACCTTCGGGGCGCTCGATACCACGCTTACGCCGGAGCTGCTTCAGGAAGGCCTCGTCCGCGACTTCAATCGCCTGGTGCAAGACCTTCGCAAGTCTTTGGGACTGCAAATCTCCGACCGCATCGTATTGAAATACGCCGCTTCGGACCGCATCGCGGAGGCCATCGAAGCGCACGCGCCATATCTCCGCAATGAACTCCTGGCGGAGCGCATCGAGCGTCATCCGTCGCTCGAAAGCGGCACCAAACTGTCGCTCGCCGGAGAGCCGATCGTGGTAGACATCGCGAAGGTCTGACGTGGCGCAGGCACTCCTGCTTGCAGCGCCGGCACTCATGCCGGCGAGACGCGAGCGCAAAGGCCGCGCCCCGGCAACCCGCTTCCATTCAAGCGCGCACTCTTTCCGAGCCGCACGCGTGAGCAAGCGGTTCCGTGTTTCCTGGAATCTGCAGTAAGCCCGCAGACCACTCCCTCACGGTCGCGGCTCGGAAACTCAACCCGCACTCTGCTGTAACATCACAAGGCCCTCCGCCACTGCTACAATTCCGGTGTGGCCCGAGTCCTGATGGTATCTTCCGAGGCGCAACCGCTCGCCAAGACCGGCGGTCTTGCCGACGTGGTTGGCGCGCTGCCAGGCGCATTGCGGGAATCGGGCGATGAGGTCGCGGTGGTCGTGCCGCGCTACGGCTCGATTGACCTGAAACGCGCCCGCCGCGTCTACGACGGCATTGCCGTTTACCTGGGAACTTCCCGCCACGATATCGCCATTTACCAGGCCCCCGCCGAGTTCCCCTATTACCTGGTCGATTGCCCGCCGCTATTCGACCGTAAGGGCTTCTACGGCGAATCGGGCATCGATTACCCGGACAACCACATTCGCTTCGCCGTTTTCGCCCGCGCCGCCCTCGCCGTGGCGCGGGTCCTTTTCCGGACCGATATCTTCCACTGCCACGACTGGCAGGCCGGACTCGTCCCTGCCCTGCTCCGCAGCAGCTTTTCCACCGACCCGACCTACCTTGGAGTGAAGTCCCTCTTCACCATCCACAACCTGGGATATCAGGGCCTCTTTCCTAAGAGCGCGATGGCCGAAGCCGCCCTCGACACCGCCCTCTACCGCCCCGACGGACTGGAGTTCTTCGGCCAGATCAGCTATATCAAGGGCGGTATCGCTTTCGCCGACGCCCTCAACACCGTCAGTCCCACCTACGCCCGTGAGATCCAGACACCCGAGTATGGCTTCGGGCTCGATGGCGCGCTGCGCGCACGGGCGAGCGTGCTGAGCGGCATCCTCAACGGAGTCGACTATCAGCAGTGGAGTCCGGAAGTCGATGCGCACCTGCCGGCCCGCTATTCGGCTGACGACCTAAGCGGCAAGTCCTTCTGCAAGCAGCAGTTGCTGGAGGAGTTCGGGCTGCCGCAATCTGCCAGGGACCGCCCGCTGATTGGCATCGTTTCGCGTTTCACGCGGCAGAAGGGAACCGACCTCATTGCCGAGGTCGCCAGCCAACTCGTGGCGGACGACCTGTACCTGGTGGCGCTCGGTTCCGGCGAGCCGGAGTACGAGGCCTTTTTCCGTCAAATGGCAGCTCAGCATCCCAGCCGCATCGCCGTCCGGATCGGCTTCGATAACGGCTTGGCGCACCGCATCGAAGGCGGCTCCGACATGTTCCTCATGCCCAGCCGGTACGAACCTTGCGGGCTCAATCAGATCTACAGCTTGCGGTATGGGACTGTCCCCGTGGTTCGCGCTACCGGAGGGCTGGATGATACTATCGAGGAGGGTACCGGGTTCAAGTTTTCGGATTACTCCGGGCAAGCGCTTATGGGCGCCGTACGGGCCGCGGCGGCGGCATTTTCGGATCGCGATGCCTGGCACGGAATCATGCGCCGGGGAATGGCAAAGGATTTCTCCTGGAGGGCCTCCGCCACTCTCTATTCAGCGCTTTACCGGCGACTTTTGGGTGGACATTGAATCTTTTTCGGGCCAAACGATTCTAATTGACAGGGAGAGAAAATGGCAGGTCAGAATACAGTAACAGGGCAGAATGTATCGGCGGGTCACGAGAACACTCTGACATTTACCGATGCCGGTTTCGACCAGGACGTGCTCCGGTCGGAAGTGCCGGTGCTGGTGGATTTTTGGGCCGAATGGTGCGGCCCGTGCCGGCAGATGGGACCGACTATCGACTTGGTGGCTACCGAGTACGTCGGCAAAGTGAAGGTCGGCAAAGTGGACGTGGATGCCAATGGCGGCACGGCCATGCGCTACAACGTTCGCGGCATCCCCACGCTGCTTTTATTCAAGGGCGGCCAGGTGGTGGAGCAGCGCGTCGGCGCGATCGGCAAGTCCGACGTCAAGAAGATGATCGATGCGCACGTCTAAGCGCTCCGTCTAAAAGCGCTACGTACGAAATCGTACAGAATTCCCGGCCGGGCGCCTGAAAAGGTTCCCGGTTTTTGCTTTTTTGGCTGAAAACCACCAGGGGGTGGCTGAAATGAGTAGATAACCTTACTGCAACTAGTAGCATCTATAAGGGTGTAGCAAGGAGGAGGTGGCCAAAATGGAACGCCACTTAACGAGATTCGGATTCCGAAAGTTTTTATCGATAAGCTGTGTTTTACTGATGGCCGGAATGGGCACGGCGACGTTTGCACAGGCGCCCGCGCCACCCCAGAGTCAAGCACAAGGCCAGGCTCAGGGGCAGACCTTCGCGCCGCAGCAACTGGATAACCTGGTAGCGCCTATCGCGCTCTATCCCGACCCGCTGCTCGGGCAAGTGTTGGCCGCCAGCACCTACCCGGTAGAACTGGTGGAAGCGCAGCAATGGCTGCAGGCCAACGGTAATCTTCACGGGCAACAGCTGGTGGACGCCGCCAAGCAGCAGAACTGGGATGCCAGCGTTCAGGCCCTCGTGGCCATGCCCGACGTTCTGGCGAAACTAAACCAGGACATCCACTGGACTACCGATTTGGGGAACGCTTTCCTGGCGCAGCCATCCGATGTGATGGCCTCGGTGCAGCGCATGCGCGCCCGCGCCGAATCCAACGGGAAGCTGCAATCCAACCAGCAGGAAACGGTGACTACGCAGACCCAGAACGGCCAGCAGGCGATTGAAATTCAGCCCGCCGACCCGCAGGTGATTTACGTTCCTACTTACGACCCCTCGTATGTGTGGGGAGCTCCGGAGTGGGGCTACTATCCTCCGCTGATGTATCCGGCTTACGGGTGGGGTTGGTATCCCGGCTTCAATATTGGACTCTGCTTCGGCGGATGGGGCGGTTGGGGTTGGGGCGGCTTTGGTTGGGGCTGGGGCCCGAACTGGTTCGGCGGCGGTCTGTTCATTAACGCAGGCTTCTTCAACCATTACGGCTACGGTTTCGGCAGCGGCTACGGCCGTGGGTTCGGCGCGGGATTCCGCGGGACTGCGGCGTGGGCGCACGATCCGGCCCACCGCATGGGAGCAGGCTATGCCAATGCTGGCCTGAACGCCCGCTACGGCGCAGCTTCGCAGGCAGCGCGGATGGCTTCCGCCCGGTCCGGCAGTTACCATAGCTTCGCCAGCACTGGAAGCTCCGTCCGCGGCAGCAACTCGGTGAGCGCGGCAGGCGCTCGCAGTTACGGTGCGGGTGCGGCTGGGGTTCGTAGCTCCGGCGCACAAAGCGCGGCTGGAGTTCGCAGCTACGGCGCACAAGGCGCCAGTGGCTATCAGCACTTCCAGAGCGGGCGTCAGTCCTACCAGGCTCCGGCGCAGCGCTCTTACTCCACCGGCGGACAGCGGTACGGTTCGGCGGGCGGCGCGCAGCATTACAGCGCACCGTCGGCGCAGCATTCCTCCGCTCCGTCGTCTCATTCCTCCGCCCCGAGCGGTCATAGCGTCGGCGGTGGAGGCGGTCACAGCTCCGGCGGCCACGGTGGCGGCAGAAGGTAAGGGATCGGTTTAGTTGTAACAGCGGGAGCGGGTCGGCTAGATGCCGGCCCGCTTTTTTTTGCTTGGGGGCCGCGGTGCTATCCCAATAATTCCCGCTGGCTCGCCATCCGTTGTTCGCGTTCGCGCGCGAACCGCTCAATCCCCGCGAAGATGGATTTCGGATCGAGATGCGCTTCCTCGATCACCTCGACCTCCAGTCCGCCCGTGCGCCAGTTGTTGTCCCAGTCGGACGTAAGCGAGTACTCGTCGGTCAGTGGCCCGACATTGCGCACTGGCCACATGCGCCGCGTGCCCGTCGATACCACCATCAGATCGTAATACGCTTCTGGTGGAAGCATTGAGCGGCGATAGGCTTCCGGCTGCCGATCGAAGAGATCTTCGCTGACAGCGGCGATTACCTTAACGTTGACGCCGGCCTCGTCCAGGTGCTTCAGCTCCTTCAGCAGATTGACCGTGGAACTCGACCCCTGCACCACCACATATCCATGCCGCGGACCGGGCCCGAAATCGCGGATCGCGTAGAAGCCTTTGGCGGCGGCTTTCAGGTCGCTGTCGGCGAAGGTCGACCGGTCGGCTACCGGGAAATCGGGCCGCGCCACTTCGAGGGTGATCAGCCCCACTTTAGGATCGCGCGCGGCGATCTCGGCGGCGGCGAAATAGCCCGCCGCGACATCGTTGTAGTCCCAGAAATTCAGATTAATGGCCTGCCCGCGCGGGAATAGCTTCCACACCTGCGGAGCGAAAATGCCGAAGTGCGTGCGTGCGTCGGCCGCCGTCTCCGGCCCGGAGTGCGCCGAGAGAATATGCAGCACGCCCACGCGGAACTTGCTGTCCTGATTCTGCTGGCTCCAGACGCGCGCCGGCGTATACATCAGCGGAGTGAACGCGCCGTAAGTGCCGCTCAGCGCCCAGACCCCCGCAAACTTCGTGGGGTCCACCGACGCGCTTTGGCTGATCATCCCGATGGCGGTTGACACGTTGCCGGCCTCCTGGATCGGGGCCTTGAGGCGTGTCGCCACGGGATTCCGCTCGGGGTCGTAATGGCCCCACAAGCTGCCATGCTCCACATTGATCGATTCCGAAAGGTCGGCCGCCACCGTGAAGAAGCGGTTGCCGGTAACGTAATTCATCCACTTGATGATTTCCGAGACGCCGCGGCGCGGACCGGCCGTCTCGCCCGGCTTGCGGAAGAGCGTGATCTCCACCTGCTTCTCGGCGCCCGACACGGGATTGCGCGCCGTCACCTTCTGCGGCTCGACGGGCAGCGTGGACACGCGCAGGCGGTCGTCGAGGAACGGGTCGGTTCGGGTATCGATGCCCAGCGGCAGGTCGTCCTTGACGGTGTCGCCGATGGCCACCAACCGGTCGGCCAGCCAGTCGCCCAGGCCGTTGCGGTCGAGCAGCGACATCACCACGTCGAGATTGGTCTTGAACTGAATGAGGCGCTCGCGCGGATCGCTCACCGCGCCCCCGCGGATGCCGGCGAACTCCACGCCATAATGCTTCTCGAAGGTCTGCGCCAGCGCGACGAAGTAATCGGAGTTCATCTTCATCGCGTAGGGATGGCTCTTGTAGCCGATGAGCTGATCGCCGAAGCCGGGAATTTTGCCGTCGACGGCGCCCGGCCAATATCCCTTGGTCGTCTTCCCGATGAGCACCATGGGACGCCGATCCTTCGGGTCCCAGTCGTCCATGGTCTTCAGCGCCTGCACAATCGAAGGGTAGTCGTTGCCGTGCGCGGTCAGCATCACGTTCCAGCCGTAGGAAGACCACTGGTCGGCGAGCCGATAGCTATCGTAGCAGGCATCGATCACGCCGCCCTGCAGGCTGTCGTCGATGCCGGCGTTGTTGTCGGAAAGCAGCACACGCAGGCGCTTGCCCACCTGCAGCGCGAGCGCCTGCGTCTTGAACTCCTGCGCGTGGCCTTCGGTGAGCGCGAACTCGCCTTCGAGGGCGAAAATCTTGGGGGAGTTGAGGCTGGCGGCGCCGGCGTAATCCCAGAATGCCGCCTTCCCTGCGGCCGAGGCGATGCCGACTCCGGAGGGTCCACCGTTCACGTCGTTGGTGAGGTCGGTGGCTTCCGAGTGGCCCGAGAGCGCGCGGATGCCGCGCTGTTTCGCCTGCGCGAAGAGCGGATGATCGGCGAGGCCGATGTCCTGCAGCAGCGTGGCCAGCGCGCCCGCGCCGCGGCGGAATCCAAGCGCGTCGATGGGCAGCATGGCGGTGTGCGGATCGACGTAGTAGCGGCGGTCGCCCGTCTTTTCGAGCCTGCGCGCCAGCGCCTGCCCGAGGATCATCCACAGGGCGTAGCACGTCGGAACGCTGTGGCCCGCGGCCATCATGAATCTGTCGCCGTAGGGATGCTTGGGACGCCGGTAATCGTAGCGCAGCCCGCCGAGGTCCGGCCCGGCGAGGTGCAGCGAGACATTGTACGGCGTGTACGCCAGCGGTCCGCCGAAATGGCCGGTCTGGGCATAATTGCCCAGCATGACCAGCGTCATGCAGGTCATGTATCCGATATCTTCGATGTTCTTGAGATCCTCGGCGGCCAGCGGCGATTCCGAAGACGGTACGAGCGGTTCAGTGCTAATGGACACTAGAAAACTCCCAAGCGTGATAATAGCAGGGAGCGCAATTGTGGGGCACGTCGACAGGTGGGGCTGGCCCCCAATAAGCGCTAACGTAAGCGACGCGCATCGCCAGATTGCTTGTGCCGGACGCGAGACTGGAGGCGCGCTTCCATCGTCGGCGGGAAACCGCCCAACCGTCGCGGGGCCCGGCGGGTTCACGAGGAGTAATCTCCCACATCGGGACATTTGGCTCCCCGCGTCGAAGTCACCTTACCGATAACGCCGTCTCACCCGCAATGCTCCGTCCAAAGGGTGCAGCGGACGGGGAAGGGGAGGTCCTCCAAGGTGGTTTGTGGCATAGCGATTGCCACTTCCGTCCAGCTAAAGGAATGCGGGCATAAGAGAATGAAGCATTTGCGCAATCAAAAGGTCCCGGGATGGGTATGTATGGCCCACAGGTGTGGCAGTTCGGGCCTTTCCATTTTCTTAGGAAACAGCTACGGACCTCAACTGCGCTCGACGTCGACTGTTCTCCTCGCTATCGTCGCTTCATTTTCCCTGTCAGCCCAGACCTACACGATATCGACCTTCGCTGGTGGCGGCCTTCCCGTAAACGTACCGGGAACTTCGGCCAACTTTGCGGCAGTGGGACCCGTCACGTCCGATTCAGCCGGCAACCTGTACTTCTGCGGGCAAAACGTCATATTGCGTCAGGACGCCGCTACCAGCCTCGTTACCCTTGTGGCCGGGAATGGGACACAGGGTTACAGCGGCGACGGGGGACCTGCTATCAGCGCTCAACTGAATGCCCCTTCCGCTGTCGCCACAGATACCGCCGGCAACGTCTACTTCGCCGACACCAACAATCAGTCGATCCGCGAGATTTCAAAGGGCGTCATCACAACCGTGGCGGGGAACGGCACAAAAGGTTTTAGTGGCGACAATGGTCCCGCCACGAGCGCGCAGTTATCGTATCCAGGAGGCGTTGCGCTGGATGCCGCCGGCAACCTTTATATTACCGACACAGCCAACAACCGCATACGCGAAGTCTCCAAGGGAGTGATCACAACCGTGGCTGGAAACGTCGCCGGCGGCTTCAGCGGGGACGGGGGCCCGGCCGCCAGTGCCGAGTTGTGGAACCCGTTGGGCATTGCAGTAGACGCCGCAGGCAACCTTTACATCGCCGACTACGGCAACCTCCGGGTCCGCAAAATTTCCAACGGAACGATCACAACCGTGGCGGGAAATGGGCGCTTTGGCTCAGGCGGCGATGACGGCCCGGCCATCAGCGCGCCCGTGGGATCGCCAACTGCAGTCGCGATAGACTCTTCCGGCCACCTCTATCTCGCCGCCGAAAGCGTCCGCGAGGTCTCGAACGGGGTGATTACCACCGTGGCAGGCACTACGACCGCAGGCTTCAGCGGTGACGGCGGCCCGGCCACCAGCGCCCAACTGAACTCGGTTACTGGGGTCGCCCTTGACGCCGCAGGCAACCTCTACGTCGCGGACGCGGGAAACTACCGCATTCGAAAGGTCACGAACGGCGTGATCTCCACGGTCGCAGGTGGAGGACAGCAGGTAGGCGACAACGGTCCGGGCACGACCGCCCAACTGAATGATCCCATCAGTGTCGCTGCCGACTCAGCCGGCAACCTGTACATCGCCGACACGCTGCACCAGCGGGTCCGCATGGTCTCGAACGGAACGATCACAACCGTGGCGGGAAACGGAACGCCAGGATTCAGCGGAGACGGGGGCCCGGCCACGGCCGCGCAGTTGTACAGCCCTTTCGGCGTAGGCGTGGATGCCACTGGCGATCTCTATATTGCCGACATCGATAACAACCGGATCCGCATGGTCTCAAACGGAATCATTACTACCGTGGCGGGCAACGGGGCAGCCGGCTTCAGCGGCGACAACGGTCCGGCTATTGACGCCGAACTATTCATTCCCACAGCCGTGGCCGTGGACACCGCAGGTAATCTGTATATCGCAGACAGTGGCAACAACCGCATCCGTGAAGTCTCGAAGGGAATCATCACCACGGCAGCCGGGAACGGGAAGTGCTGCGCTCCTGCAAACGATGGTGGTCCAGCCACCGCTGCCGAGTTCCACAACGCTGAATTTTTGGTGACAGATCCTGCCGGCGCCCTTTATCTCTCGGACTCGGGTAGCGGTGGGAGCGTCCGTAAGGTTTCCAATGGCATCATCACCACTGTTGCAGGGGCCGGCACCTGTTGTGGTTTCGGCGGCGACAACGGACCGGCGGCGAGTGCTCAGTTATATGCCCCAAACGGCATCGCGGTGGACTCCTCCGGAGATCTTTTTATCGCCGACCACCTGCGGGTCCGCCGGGTGTCGAATGGCGTAATCACAACCGTGGCCGGAAATGGCGTGGAGGGATATTCCGGCGACGGCGGTCCCGCCACCGGCGCCGAGCTATTCGCCCCGCAGGGCATCGCCGTCGACCCTGTCGGCAACGTTTACCTCACCGACACGACCGATAACCGGATCCGAGTTCTGAATCCGTCCGGACCTTCCTGTCCCGCTACGGCCGGCCCCACCAGTTTTTCCTTCGGGCCGGCGGGCGGCAGCGTGAGCGTCGGCATTCAGACCGGCGCCACATGTCTTTGGGCAATTGAAAGCCTTCCCTCGTGGATCACCTATTCCGGTAGTCCGGTCGCAACGGGCCCGGCGACCATAACGCTTGCGATAGCGGCCAATTCGGGCTTGCAGCGCTTCGCGGCCGTCTATGTTGCCGGCATCGGCGTGTCAGTGGCGCAAACGGGGAGCACGCTGCCGGCGATCTCTGTGGGCGGTATCGTCAACGGAGCCACCTTTGGGGCGGGGCAGCCGGTTGCTCCCGGCAGTGTGGCTTCGGCGTTCGGCCTCTTTGGGACAAACAATCCGGAAGCCGCTACCGGATCGACGTTGCCCACGGAGCTATCCGATCTCTCGCTACAATTCACCAACGGAATCCGCGCGCCGCTGTATTTCGTTGCCCCGGGGCAGGTGAATTTCCAGGTCCCATGGGAATTGGCAGGGCAGACGCAGTCCTCGCTGGCCCCCGTTTTCGGTGGTCAGGTAGGCGCCAGCCAGCCCGTTAGCCTCGCGCCGTTCGCACCGGGAATCTTTATCTGGAGCGTTCCGGGAATTGCTCAGCAGGGCGCGATTCTGGATACTTTAGGGCATCTGGTCACGGCCACGAACCCGACTACGGAAGGTTCATATGTTGAGATTTACTGCACCGGCCTGGGGCCAGTAACCAACCAGCCAGAAAGCGGTGCCCCTGCACTGAGTTCTCCACTTTCGTACACGACGGCAACGCCGACCGTCGTGATCGGAGGCGTTCAAGCCAGTGTACAGTTCTCCGGACTGTCGCCGGCATATGCCGGCCTGTACCAAGTGAACACTTTGGTGCCTGCCGGGGTCACAGCCAGCCCCACCGTCCCTGTTTCGATCTCTATCGGAGGTGTGACCTCAAATACGGTAACGATATCCGTGGGTATCCTTCCGTATTGATGGGTACGCCGCGGATGCCGAAAACGACCCTATATTGCAGCACCTGAGTCGTGCTGACACCGTTCCGAGCAAGACGCTAAGAGAGTTCCTCTTTATGAAACAATATTTTCCTGGATTCTTACTGCTGGCGAGTGCTCTCACTCACGCCCAGTCCTATACCTTCGCACAGTTCGATGCTCCAACGGCCAACGGCACCTTTCCCACTGGGATCAACAACAGCGGACAGATTGTCGGCAACTACTCGGATACAACCAATAAGAGCCATGCGTTCTTGCGCAGCGCCAACGGCACAACATTCACGGAAATAGTCGCTCCCGGCGCGCTTCCCTTCACAACCAAGGCAAACGGCATCAACAATCTCGGGCAAGTCGTCGGATCTTATATGGACACCGTTGGTTTCCATGGCTATATCCGGAACGCTGATGGCACATTCACAACGTTTGATATCATCAGCCTCATCCCTACACCTGGCCCCAATGCTGACGCGTCGGCCATAAACGACTATGGTGAAGTCGTAGGGCCCGCCTCCGACTTGGTTACCGGCTCTAACGGATACATACGGAGTGCTGACGGAGCTACCCTAACCTTGGTTCAGGCCTCCTTTTTCGGGGATACTTCTCCTGCGGCTATTCATAACAGCGGCGAAATTGCGGGTTTTGGCTTGGATGGCAGTTCCGCGGGGACACAGCACGGCTTTCTCCGAAGTCGTGACGGATCCTATGCTCGCTTCGACCTTCCGGGGACGACGAGCTACACTCGAATCCTCGGAGTCAACAACGACGGGAAGTTTGCGGGAGAGCTCATGGGTATGAATATGGGGTTCGTTAGCAACGCCGATGGCTCCTTCGCCTTGCTCGGCGGTTATCCAGTGAGTGCCATCAATGACGCCGGAGAGATCACCGGCACTTATTACACCGGCACCCCTCCTACTCACGGCTTCATCGGCGTGCCTGGCACCGCCGACACGCGGCCTGCCATCCGCACGTTACTCCCGGGCGTGCTTACTGCCTCGGGTTTCGGTGGCGCGACGACCATAGCACCTGGAACCTGGATCGAGATCTATGGCAACAACCTCGCGCCGACCACGCGCCCATGGCGCGCCTCGGATTTCATCGGCAATACTGCTCCCAAATCACTCGACGGCGTCAAGGTTTCCGTAAACGGGAGCCTGGCAAACATTTCATACATAAGCCCCGGACAGGTTAATGCGTTCGTTCCGACCGTAGTGTCGGCTGCTGTGGCCCAAGTGACGGTCACGACACCAGCCCACCTTACAGTGTCACCATAAACCCCTTCCAACCGGCGATGCTCACTCTACCGCCGGATATCTTCTTAAACCAATGTTACCTTGCGGCGGTTTTCCCAAACTTCGTCACTTATGCCCTGCCACCCTTCCCCTCTTACGCGAATGTGCCGACTCGCCGGGCCCAAGCCGGCGACACAATCGTACTCTTCGGTACCGGACTCGGTCCGGTTTCCCCAGGTGTGCCCAGTGGAGAAATCGCGACAGAGGCCAGCCCTCTTGCAGCGCCTCTGAAAGTGTCCTTCACCGGGTACGCAGGTACAGTCTTCGGGACCGTCACATATGCCGGTGTTGTGCCTGGTACGTTAGGCCTTTACCAGGTAAACGTGGTGGTTCCAGAAATTAGCCTTCCTCCTGCAGAGACTTTCGATGACTTCGTCAGTGTTCAGGTCTTGGTCGACGGGGTCCCTGCTCAAGCAAATAGTCCTCTGAGTCTGTTATTACCGTTCACGCTGTGAGCCGCATCATTGTCAGCGTGCCCGCAATTGCTTGCGGTCAGTCGCGGCTCGTGAAAAGGGGTTTTCACCCACTCGTTTTGGCGAGCTCCGCGGGCCGTTGACAAAAAGTAGCTTATCGTACATTGACCCGAACGGCCTTCGAGGACGCCAAAAGCGAGTTTCATGCCGCGCACAGTTTAAGTTAGCGCCTATGGGGCGGACTCCCCAGTCCGCGGCCGATTTCTGGTCGCCTCTTCGCTATGCCAACGTGCCTGAATCTTCGATGGGAGAGCGGGACGGGATTTTCCGGGCAGACCAGGGGTGTCCGCCCACCATTTGCCAGCCTGTCGCAAAGCTCGCATCTTGTACCATGTACCTATGCCGCAACCTCCGGAGCCCGATGAACCACCGCCGTTTCTGGGCACCTGGCGGCGCGTCTACACGGCCATTCTGATTTATCTCGTCGTTCTCATCGCGGGGTTCTACCTCTTCACACGGGCCTATCGATGAGGAATCTCGATTGGATTGTCCTTGTCACATCCCTGGTCTCCATCGTGGCGTACGGGCTCTATCGCAGCCGCGGCAGCAACACCGTCGACCGCTATCTGCTGGCCGGCCGCACTATGCCCTGGTATGCCATGGCCCTCTCCATCATGGCGACTCAGGCCAGCGCCATCACCTTCATCTCCACCACCGGACAATCCTATGTGGATGGCATGCGCTTCGTGCAGTTCTATTTCGGACTGCCCATCGCCATGGTGATTATTTCCGCTACTGCCGTGCCGCTGTTCCATCGGGCCAAAGTCTACACCGCGTACGAATACCTGGAAAAACGCTTCGATGGGAAAACGCGCACCCTTGCGAGCATCATTTTTCTCTGCCAGCGCGGACTGTCGGCGGGGCTCACCATCTACGCGCCGGCGCTGGTTCTTTCCGTGATCCTGGGATGGCCGGAGCGCAATACCACCTTCCTGATGGGAGTCACGGTAGTGACGTACACGGTGCTCGGCGGGATCAAAGCAGTGACGTGGTCGGACGTGCAACAGATGTGCATCATCTTCCTGGGACTGCTGGTCTCGCTGATCACCGTATTCGTGCTGCTGCCGAAGACCGTTTCATTCGGCGACGCGGTATTTCTGGCGGGCGCGGCCGGCCGACTGAACGCGGTGACCACGAATTTCAGTTGGAACGACCGTTTCAACATTTGGAGCGGCCTTCTCGGCGGCACCTTCCTATTCCTGTCTTATTTCGGCTGCGACCAGTCGCAAGTGCAGCGCTATCTCACCGGCAAGTCGATCGCGCAAAGCCGCCTGGGCCTCCTCTTTAACGCCGTGGCGAAGATTCCGATGCAGTTCTTCATTCTGTTCATCGGGGCGATGGTTTTCGTCTTCTACCTGTTCGTCCAGCCGCCGCTGCTGTTCCAACACACGGAACTGGCGCGCATAGCAGGGCGGAGCGACTATTCGGCGATCGCCGAGAGCTATCAGCGCGGTTTCGATGAGCGCCGCCGGGCAACCCTGGCGATGGTGGACGCGCACCACAAGGGCGACACCGCGGCAGTCGAGAGCGAAATCGCACAATACCGCGCCTCTCAGAAGCAGATCGACCGGGCGCGCACCCAAGCGGCGCACATGGTGACAAGTAGCGGTGGCGAGAAAGACTTCAGCGACACCAACTACATCTTTCTTTCCTTCGTGACAAAGTATCTGCCAGCGGGAATCGTAGGGCTGGTGATCGGTGTCATCTTCGCGGCCACCATGTCGGCCAGTTCGGGAGAGATCAACTCGCTCGCGACGGTGACAGTGGTGGATATCTACCGCCGCATCCGGCCGGGTGCCAGCGACCATCATTATGTAGCGGCATCGCGGCTGGCCACATTGTTCTGGGGCGCATATGCGGTAATCTTCGCCGGATGGGGCAAACATCTGGGCTCGCTGATTGTGGCCGTCAACGTGGTGGGCTCGCTGTTTTACGGTTCGCTGCTGGGCTGCTTCGTGCTGGCGTTCGGATTCCGCAGAGTCGGCGGGACGGCCACTTTCGTGGGGATGCTGGCGGGCGAAGTGGCGATATTCTGGGCGTTTTTGTTTACCGGCATTTCGTGGCTGTGGTACAACGTGATCGGTTGCGTAGTGGTGGTGGGTACAGCGCTGGCGATCACGTATCTTGCGCCGGCGAACGGCGCTTCCGCAGAATCCGCCAGAGAACGTACACCAGAACCAGGATGAGCAGGCCGATTCCAACGGCCTTCATATAACCCTCGATGTTCTTTTCGACTGCCTCCCAGCGATCCCCCAGAAAATATCCCAGGCCGAGAAAAGCGCTCACCCATAAAAAGCCCCCGGGATAAGCGAAAAGCGCGAACTGCGGAGGCTCCAGGGCGCTCATGCCGGCGGCGTAGGCGGTGAGATGGCGAACTCCGGGAATGAAGTAGCCGAATGTCAGCCCCCAATGGCCCACTCGCCCGAACCAGGCGTGCGCTTTCTCCACGTGCTCTTCGGTGATATGCATATAGCGGCCGTACCGGTGGATCAGCTTCAGGCCGAAGGTGCGCCCCAGGGTGTAACTGACCGTGATGCCGCACAAGCTGCCGGCGAGCGCGGCGCCGAATGCCAGCGGCAAAGAGAAGTTGCCCTTATAAACCAGAAACCCGGTGAACGTGAGGAGAGTCTCATCGGGCACCGGCAAGCCGACGATTCCGCACACCAGACAAAGAAATATGGCGAAATAGCCGTAATGCGTAATCCACGCGAGGACCTGCTGTTCCATCAGCGGATCACACCACCAGACCGCTGATTTCCACGGTCGACCGCTCTCCGCCAATTACCACGATGCCGGTTTCGGTAACGTGATACCGCGCCGCATCGGCCTGCAGGTCGTAACCGATCTCGGCGTCCGCCGGCACGTGGACGTTCTTGTCCAGGATCGCACGGCGCAGTTTGGATCGCCGGCCGATGTCGCAGCTATCCATGATGATGCAGTCTTCCACCAGTGCACCGGTATGGACGCGGACGTTGCGCCCGAGGATGGAATTGCGCACCAGGCCGCCGGACAGGATGCATCCGCCGGAGACAATGCTGTCGATGGCTTGTCCGCGGCGGTTTTCCTCATCGAAAGTAAATTTGGCCGGCGGATCGGGAAAACTGGAACTGCGCAGCGGCCACGCGCGATTATAGAGGTTGAGAGCCGGGCTTACGGAACGCAGATCCATATTGGCCTCGTAGTAAGCGTCGATGGTTCCCACATCGCGCCAGTACGGTTCGGCGTCGGGCCGTTCGCCGGGAATGCGATTGGTCTGAAAATCGTAGGCGTAGATCTCGGCCTTGCCGGCGAGTTTGGGCAGAATGTTGTGCCCGAAATCGTGCTGGCTCCGTTCCTCGGCGGCGTCGTCGTGCAGCAGCTTGAGCAGGGTGCGGGTGGAGAAGACGTAATTTCCCATGGAGGCAAACACCCGCGTGGGATCGCCGGGCATGGATGGCGCGTCGGGATTCTTCTCATGGAAGGCCTGGATCCGCCCATCTTCCGCTGCCTCGACGACCCCGAACTCGCTGGCCTGTTCGCGCGGCGCGGGAACGGCCGCCACGGTAACTTCGGCCTTCTTGGCCACGTGGTACTCGATCATGCTGGTGATATTCATGCGGTAAATATGATCGCCGCCGAAGATCGCCACCACGTCGGGGTCCGACTGTTCCACCAGGTTGATGTTCTGGTAAATGGCGTCGGCCGTTCCCTGGTACCACGTCTCGTCGGGAGAGCGCATTTGCGCCGGCACCGGAATCACGAACTGGCTCTTCAGCAGACTCCCGGTCTGCCATCCTTCGGCCAAGTGCTGCAGCAGCGACTGGCTACGGAACTGAGTCAGCACATAAACCGAGTAGATTCCCGAGTTGAGGAAATTACTCAGCACGAAATCGATGATCCGGTATTTACCGCCGAACGGCACGGCCGGTTTGGCCCGTTCCTTAGTGAGCGGAAAGAGGCGGGTTCCCTTGCCTCCCGCCAGCACGATCCCCAGTACGCGTATGCGCATCGTTTTTACCAAGGCCTATTGTTTCAGGCAAGTGCGCGGATTGGCAAGGGGTAAGTGGCATAGAATGTTCGAACATGACACATCGTTTGGATATTGCCGCCGTAATCGGCACCGGCATGATGGGTCCGGGCATTGCGCTGACCCTCGCCTTAGGTGGTTTGCGCACCACAATCCTCAGCCGTGGTGCTGAAAATGCCGCTCGCGCCCTGGAAAAAGCGCGCTCGCAGGCGTTCCTGCTGGCCGACCGCGATCTGATCGGCCGCGACGGCGCCGAGCGGGCGGCGGGCTTATTAGCGGCTTCCACCGCCTTCGACGAAATTGTCGCCGGCGCCGGCCTGATCGTCGAGTCCGCACCCGAGGATCTGCCGTTCAAACAGGAGCTTTTCGCACGCCTGGACGCGCTGGCTGCGCCTTCCGCGCTGCTGGCGTCGAACACCTCGGGGCTGAGTATCACGGCGGTGGCGGAGCGCTGTTCGCGGCCGGAACGGGCGCTGACGGCGCATTTCTGGAACCCGCCCCATCTCATGCCGCTGGTGGAAATCGTCATGGGCGCGAAGACTTCGGACACTGCGGCGGAAACCCTACGCGACGTGCTACTGGAATGCGGCAAGACGCCCGTGATCGTACGCAAAGACCGGCCGGGACAGCTCGGCAATCGCCTTCAGATGGCGCTATTGCGGGAAGCGAGCCACATCATCGCCGAGGGAATCGCCGGCGCGGACGACATCGATTCGGTGGTGCGCAACGGATTGGGCCTGCGCATGCCGGCGTACGGCCTCCTGGAGCATATGGACGTGGTGGGCCTGAATCTCGGGTTGGCGGTGCTGGAATATGTGGCGCGCGATCTGTATAGCGAACCGCACGCTCCCGAGTACATTCGCGATTTAGTGCGTCGCGGCGATTTAGGCGCACCCACCGGCAAGGGCTTCTACGATTGGTCTGTGAAAAGCGCCGACGAGGTGCGCGCCCGCCGCGATGCGTTTCTGATCGAAGTGCTGCGGTACCGCCGGAAGAAATCGTAAATTAGCAAATCCGCTTGCTTACGCGCGCGGCTCGAAAGGATCTTACCGAGCCGCGACCGTGAGGGAGCGGTCCCGGCAGCGTCTTCGGCCCACCCTAAAGCTCTGAATTGCACCGCCGATATGTACAATGTCGTGCGTTTCGTGAATCAGCAATGATCTCGCTCATCGGAATCGTCGTAGTGTTGGGTGCCATCGCCGGTGGTTACCTGATGGAACACGGGAAATTCCTGGTGCTGGTGCAGCCCGCGGAGTTGCTCATTATTCTTGGTTCGTCGATTGGAACGGTGATCGTGGCGAATCCGATTCCAACGTTGATGCGCCTGGTGAAAGGCATGCTTGGAATTCTTTCCGGAAGCCCCTTCACCAAAGCCTTTTACCTGGAAAGCCTGAAGATGATCTACGAGTTGTACAACGTGGCGCGTAAGAGCGGCACCGCCAAGCTGGAAGAAGAGGTCGACAACCCCGGCAAAAGCCAGGTCTTTTCCAAATACCCGAAATTCATGAAATCCCATCACGCGGTGCACTTCTTGTGCGACACACTGCGTATGGCGGTGTCGGGCAGTGTGGATCCCATGGAGATCGATCAAATGATGGAAGTGGATCTCGATGTCCATCACCGCGAGTCGACGGAGCCGATCGCGGCTCTCAGCACCATGGCGGACTCTCTTCCCGGGTTGGGGATTGTCGCCGCGGTATTAGGGATCGTCATCACGATGGGATCTTTGGGCGGTCCCAAGGAGCAGATCGGCGAGCACGTTGCGGCGGCGCTGGTGGGCACATTCCTGGGAATTTTGCTGTGCTACGGCGTCTTCGGGCCGCTGGCGGCGGCGATGGGCAAACAGAATGACGCCGAGTCAAATTACCTGGGGTTCCTGCGCATGGCGGCCATCGGCTTCATCAAAGGTCTGAGCCCGCTCATGGCTATTGAACTGGCTCGCCGCTCCATTCCGAGCGAGGTGCGTCCGACTTTTCAGGAAGTTGAAGCCACCTGCCGCGGCGGCGCAAAGCCGAGTTAATTTATGCCGGTTGAAGAAGAAGCGCCGCCAATACCAGCCAAAGTCAAACCGATTATCGTGATCCGGAAAAAGGTTTCCGGACACGGTGGACATCACGGCGGCGCATGGAAGGTGGCATATGCCGACTTCGTGACAGCCATGATGGCGCTGTTCATCGTTTTGTGGCTTACCAGCGCCGACGAAAAGGTCAAAGAAGCGGTCAGCGCCTATTTCAACAATCCCACCGGTCCGGGTAAACTGACGGGCTTGGCTGCGGCGGGATTGGGCCACGCCATCGAAATACCCAAAGACGACATGATCAAGCTCCGTGACAAGATTCAACAAGCGCTGGCCCAAACACCCAATTTCAAGAGCTTGCAGGACCACGTAGAAATCACGATCACGGCCGACGGGCTGCGTATCGAACTGCTGGAGACCGAGGCTGGAATGTTCTTCGAATCCGGCAAACCGGTGCCAACCGAAACCGGCGCCGACCTGCTGGCGCGGCTGGCGGCTGAATTGGGCAAGATGCCCAACACCATGCTGATCGAAGGCCATACGGACGCCAAACCGTTTACGAGCGATAACGGCTACTCCAACTGGGAACTCTCCGCCGACCGTGCCAACTCGGCCCGCAAGCTCATGGAAGCCCACGGTCTCCGGCCGGAACAGGTGAATCAGGTGCGCGGCTATGCCGATCGCGAATTACGTCATCCCGAAGATCCGACCAAGGCGTCGAATCGCCGCATATCGGTGATCGTGCAGTACCTACCCCCAACGCCGGGTGCAGCTGGCGCAAAAGAATCCGCCGCGGAAAATTCCAACGGCGAAGCTCCCAAAGGTGAATCCCCTAAGAAAGAGCAGCCTCAGGAAGCGCCCAAGAAATAGCGCAGCCCTTTATACTAATTTCCAGTGACCTTTGAGACCGTTGCGGATAACCTGCGCGAGTCGTTTCGCGTGGTGGCGGCGGGGCGTGCGGCGGGCGAGATCCGGGAGCTGCCCGGCGTCAGCATCGCGGCCGCCGGCGTTACCTTCCAGATGTTCAATGCGGCGTTTCTTTCGGCTCCGGTGGTCAGCGAGGCCGAGCTGGAACAGCGAATTCTTCTCTCCGCGTCCCACTTCCAGGTGCGCGGCCTGGAATGGGCGTATTGGCTGTGCGAGGACTGGATTGAAGGCCGGGCGCGGCGCAAATCGCGGCAGATCTTCGAGCGCCACGGGCTGCGGCATACGGTAAACCTGCCCGGAATGGTGGCCGATCGCCTCGCGCCACCCGTTAAGCCACTCCCCGCATTGATGGTCCGGCGCGTCGGCGATGCGGCCACGCGAGCGGCGTTTTGCCACATCGGATCCACCTGTTTTCACGTGCCGATCAACTGGTTTCGCGAAGTGTTCGACAACCACCTGGTGTGGGATCGCTTCGCCGCTTATGTGGCCTATCGTGACGAGGCTCCCGTTTCCACGGCAGCCGTCGTGATGGGCGGCGGAGCCGTTGGAGTATACAACGTCGCCACTCTTCCCGACCAGCAACGCCGCCGCTATGGCGAAGCGGTCATGCGCTACGCCGTGGCGGAGGCGCAAAAAGAGCACGGCGTCGAGCAAAGCATCCTGCAATCCACGCCCGCCGGCCTGCATCTCTACCAGCGAATGGGATATCGCACGATCACGCGAGTTTCGGTCTACGCGAGCTGAGCGGCATGCCCGATTTCTTCCGCTCTTTTCTGCCGCTCGAAAATCCCCTGGGATTCGGCGCCGGCGATTATCTGGAATTGCTGCTCGCCGCTATGCTCCTGGCAGCGCTAATTTGGTGGAAGCGCATCGCCCCCCACGCCAATCGGCTGGCGCAGCGGACCGTCTGGCCGATGGCGCTGCTGGCGTTGCTGCCTGTTGTTCTCCGGCTGGCGCTGCTCGGCCATCATCCCGTGCCTTCTCCCGATGTCTACGACGAGTTCAGCCATCTGCTGGTGGCCGACACGCTGCGGCACTTCCGCCTGGCCAATCCGATGCACCCCCTGCATCAATTCTTCGAAACGTTTTTCGTCCTGCAGACGCCGACTCACAGCTCCATCTATCCGCTCGGACAGGGGCTCATTATGGCGATCGGATGGACGGTTTTCGGAACTCCCTGGGCGGGAGCGATTCTCGCTACATCCGCTTTCTGCGCGCTCTGTTACTGGATGCTCCGCGGCTGGACCGCGCCAGGCTGGGCATTGGCAGGCGGCTTATTGGCCGTCATGGAGTTCGGCCCGTTGTGCCAGTGGATGAACGGGTATTGGGGTGGCTCGCTGGCGGCGGCCGCGGGCTGCCTGGTGTTTGGCGCGCTCCCGCGCCTGCGAATGGAGAGTCGCCCGCGCAACGCGATTCTGCTGGGATTGGGGCTCGCGATCCATCTGCTCACGCGCCCGTACGAAACCCTCTTCCTGGGGTTGGCGGTGCTGCTATTTTTCTCTCCAGCTCTGGGCAAGCCCGCCGAACTGCGACGCCTCGGACGGCTGGCGGCCATCGCCGCCATCGCCGTAACGCCGGCCATCGTGCTCACCCTCTTGCAGAACCACACGGTCACCGGCAGTTGGACCACGCTTCCGTACTCGCTGAGCCAAAATCAGTACGGAATTCCAACCTCTCTCACCATCCAGCCGAATCCCGTGCCGCACGCCGATCTCACACCGCAGCAGCAGATGGACTACCGTATGCAGACCTCCTTCCGGCCCTCCGGCGGCGAGACGATGCGCACCTACCTGGAGCGGCTGGAATATCGCGTACGCTATTACCGATTCTTCTTCATTCCGCCGCTTTACCTTGCGTTGGCGGCCTTTTTGCCATGCCTGCGCCAGTTCCGCTTCGCCTGGGTAGCCACTACGGTGACACTGTTTGCATTGGGGACGAATTTCTTTCCGGCATTTCAGGTGCACTACGTCGCGGCTTGCACCTGTCTGTTCCTACTGATGAGCGTGGCTGGGCTCGAATGGCTCAACGGGCTGACATTCGGAGGCCGGCCGGCCGGAGCGGAGGCCGCGCGTCTGATCTTTTTCGTCTGCGTGGCGCACTTCCTCTTCTGGTACACGCTGCACGTGTTCGATACCGGCGAGATTTCACTTGCCGTCCGGCCCTACGAAACCTGGGACAGCATCAATCACACCAACCCCGAGCGGCGCATCGCCGTCAAGGCCGAATTGGAAAAGGCGCCCGGCGACCTGCTGGTATTCGTTCGTTACGCGCCGCAGCACATTTTCCAGGAAGAGTGGGTCTGGAACGCCGCCGATATCGACAACGCCCGCATCGTGTGGGCGCGCGATCTCGGGCCCGAAGAGAATGCCAAACTCATCGCCTATTACCCCGCCCGCACCGCGCTTCTTTTCGAACCCGACGCCCGTCCCATGCGGCTCAGGCGGTATCAGCCCTAGCGTTCCCGCCGCGATCCGCTGAACTGAAGCCACCAGGACGCAGAGGCCCGAGAACCATGAGCCTCCGCGACCTCTGCCAGCTCAGCGCCCTCCGGTTTTGACTTTTTGATTTTTGTTTTCCTCAGCGTCTCCGCGCCTCCGCGGTGAACACCCTTGGTCGCGCTGCGATACTGGAACCATGTCCGCTCTTTTTGCCCCTCTCACAATCCGCGAACTCACGTTCCGCAATCGCATTGCGGTTTCGCCCATGTGCCAGTATTCCAGCGAGGACGGGTTCGCCAACGACTGGCATCTGGTCCATCTCGGAAGCCGCGCAGTGGGTGGCGCCGCGCTAGTGATCATGGAAGCGTCGGCTGTCGAGGCGCGCGGCCGCATTTCGCCGCAGGATCACGGCATTTGGAAAGACGAGCACATCCCCTTCCTGGCACGCATCGCCGCGTTTCTGCGGCAACAGGGCGCGGCGGCCTGTATTCAACTGGCTCACGCCGGCCGGAAGGCCAGCACGTGGCGTCCCTGGGAGGGATCCGGCGCCGTCCCACCGGAGGCCGGCGGCTGGCAGCCAGTCGCGCCCAGTCCGATCGCGTTTCAGCCCGACTATCCATTGCCGAGAACATTAACGCTCGCCGAGATCGCGGGCATTGGGGAGTCGTTCGCGGCCGCCGCCCGCCGCGCACTCGAAGCCGGATTTCAAGTAGTGGAACTGCACTTCGCCCACGGCTATCTCATGCACGAGTTCCTTTCGCCCCTCAGCAATCGGCGCACCGACGAATACGGCGGGCCGTTCGAGAATCGCATCCGCTTTGCGATCGAGACGGCGAAAGCCGTGCGCGCCGTCTGGCCGGAACACCTGCCGCTGTTCGTGCGCATTTCGGCCAGCGATTGGGTGGAAGGCGGTTGGGATATCGATGAGTCGGTGGAATTGTCGCGGCGCCTATGCAGCCTTGGTGTGGATCTGATCGACTGCTCGTCGGGCGGCCTCGCTCCGCAGCAGAAAATCAAACTCGTCCCCGGCTATCAAGTGTCATTCGCCGAGCGCATTCGTCGCGAAGCCGGCATTCGCACGGGCGCCGTCGGACTCATCACTACGCCGCAACAGGCCGAGGAGATCGTCAGCACCGGAAAGGCCGACATGGTGC
>Ga0182013_10001787_pt1 | contig 28997 bp, 27 predicted proteins | sample 612S2MmetaG_FD_120487 | JGI IMG/M metagenome (GOLD analysis project Ga0182013, IMG submission 120487) | Permafrost microbial communities from Stordalen Mire, Sweden - 612S2M metaG | ecosystem: Environmental > Terrestrial > Soil > Wetlands > Permafrost | place: Sweden: Stordalen | collected... | reverse complement strand
TGGCATCTGGTGTTGCTGGGCGTGCCAGGCGTCGGCAAGGGCACGCAGGCGGAACTGTTGTCCGAACGACTGGCCTGCTGTCACCTTTCCACCGGCGACATTTTCCGCGCGGCAAAATGCTTTGATGAAAAGGATCAGACGCCCGCCATCCAAAGCGCACTTGGCTACATGAGGCGCGGTGAGTTGGTGCCCGACAAAACCGTGCTGCGACTCGTCGGCGAGCGCCCGCGCTGTCTGAGCTGTTCCGGGGGATTTTTGCTGGACGGTTTTCCGCGTACCGTGGCGCAGGCCGAGGCATTGGAAGAATTGTTGAAGCAGGAAGGCGTCATATTGGACGCCGTGTTCAATTACGACCTGCCGCTTCACAAAATCGTCGCCCGCATTTCCGGACGCCGCGTCTGCTCCAAGTGCAAGGCCGTTTTCCATGTGGAAACCAAACGTCCGCAATTTGATTGCATTTGCGACCAATGCGGCGGAGTGCTTGTTCAGCGCGAAGATGACCGGTCCGAAGCCGTCGAGGTAAGGATGAAAGCCTATGAGCAAAGCACGCGCCCGCTGATTGAATTTTATCAAAAGCGCGGACTCCTCATTACGATTGATGCCGAAGGCTCGCCCGAGGAAATTTACAAACGCACACGCCTGCTGGTGCTGGGCCAATGAAGTCCGGTTCAACTGGAATTTGAAGCCACACGAAAAGAAAATCTGGTTTCCCGCCAAAAAATACGGTTGGGGTTGGGGACCGCCCATTTGCTGGCAGGGTTGGATGGTTCTATTGGCCTATTTTGTTTTGCTGGGCGCGGGCGCGGTGCTTCTGCTACCAAGACATCTGGGATTATTTTTTGGCTGGATCGGAATTCTCGTGGTTTTTTTAATCGTGATCTGTGGTCTCAAAGGCGAGAAACCGCGCTGGCGCTGGGGCAAAGACTGAATCGTCTCAGCAAATTCTCGGCAATTGTTCGCCGCTGGCCATATCCAGAATCCGACGCGCTCCAATCGCGCTTTTCAAAAAAACATCCGCTGAACGCTCCTCCGTCACTTTGCCAATCACGCAGGCACCGGTGCCGCTTGAATCTGCGCGCAATATTTCCAATGCGTGCTTTGAATCCTTTGCGGCGACGAACGCGGCGAACCGGCCTTCGCACGCCACTTGAAACGGATCAAGCCCGAGAATTTCGCACGCAGCATGAACATCTTCGCGGACGGGAATCAGTTTTTCTTCGACAAGCAAAATTCGGTTCGCCGCCTCGGCAATTTCATTAAGCGCGCTCGTCAAACCGCCGCGTGTCAAATCGCGCAGGCAATGAATTTCAATTCCGGCCTTCAACAACTTCAAAACCGCCTCGTGAACCGGCGCGGAATCGCTTTCGATTTTGCTCTCAAATTCCAGCCCTTCGCGCACGGCCATGATTGCCATCCCATGACGGCCAACATCGCCGCTGACCAGAATCGCGTCGCCAGCCCGCACGTTTTGCGGCGCGATTTTCTGTTCGTGTTCGATGACGCCGATGCCGGCAGTGTTGATGAACACGCCGTCACCTTTGCCCTTGTCCACGACCTTCGTGTCGCCGGTGATGATTTGCACGCCGCACTTTTTCGCCGCGTCGCGCATCGAGCAGACGATCTTCCAAAGTGTTTCCATCGGCAGGCCTTCCTCGATGATGAATGCGCTGCTCAAATAAAGAGGGCGTGCGCCGGCCATTGCCAGGTCGTTGACTGTGCCGTGAACCGCCATTGATCCGATGTCGCCGCCCGGAAAAAACATCGGTCGCACGACATAGGAATCCGTCGTGAATGCGATTTTCTTTCCGGTCAGTTCCGCAACTGCGGCGTCGTGCTGCGTGTCCAGCAGCGGATTATGAAACGCCGCAAGAAACATTTTGCCGATGAGCTGGTGCATTAGCCTTCCGCCGCCGCCGTGCGCCATCAGGACCTGCGGGTATTGGGAAATCGGAATCGGGCAGGCGCCGGAAAATTCAATTGGTTTTTGAGCGCTCATTTTATTTTGCTCCGATCAAATCCGGCATCCGCCGGTAGCGGTAATACGCCGCGCATGCGCCCTCGCTTGAAACCATCGTCGCGCCCAGCGGATGCTCCGGCGTGCATTTCTCGCCGAACGCCGGGCATTCGTGCGGCTTGATCTGGCCTTGCAAAACCAGGCCGCTCTGGCAATCGGCGGATTCTTCAACGTGATGATCCGCCACGCCAAATTTTTTTTCGGCGTCGAACGCGGCGTATTCATCGCCCAAACCCAAGCCGCTTTGCGGAATCTCTCCGACGCCGCGCCATTTGCGCGGAACGACTTGGAAAACTTTCTTGATCAAATCTTGCGCCGGCTGATTTCCTTCGCGTCTCACCGCGCGGCTGTATTGATTTTCCACTTCGGCGCGGCCGGATTCTAATTGTTGCACTGTCATCAGCACACCCTGCAAAATGTCCAGCGGCTCGAAGCCGGTGACAACAATTGGCACGCGGTATTTTTTTGCGATGGAAAAATATTCCTCGTAGCCCATCACCGCGCAAACGTGGCCGGCGGCCAGAAATCCCTGCACGCGACAATTCGGCGACGACAGGAGCGCCTCCATCGCCGGCGGCACAAGCACATGAGAAATGAGCATCGAAAAATTTCGCAGCTTTTTTTGAGCCGCCTGATAAATCGCCAGCGCAGTCGCGGGCGCGGTGGTTTCAAAACCGACGCCAAAAAAGACAATTTCCTTCGCCGGATTTTGTTCTGCGAACTTCACCGCATCGAGCGGCGAATACACAATGCGCACATCGCCGCCGCCGGCCTTGACCGAAAGTAAATCCGTCGTGCTGCCCGGCACGCGCAGCATGTCTCCGAATGAGGTGAAAATCACTTCCGGTCGCGCGGCGATTTCCAGCGCCTTGTCAATCATCTCCAGCGGGGTCACGCAGACGGGGCATCCCGGCCCGTGGATGAGGGTGATTTTTTTTGGCAGCAATTCATCAATGCCAAATTTCACAATCGCGTGCGTCTGGCCGCCGCAGATTTCCATGATGTTCCACGGCTTCGTCGTGATGCGGTGAATTTCGCGCGCGAATTGTTGTGCCAGTTCGCCATTGCGGTATTCGTCGAGAAATTTCATGTCCTGCGCTCCTCCAGTTCGCCCAGTTCTCCCATCCGTTTCAGGTATTCAAAAACTTTTTTCGCCTCGGCCTTGTCCACCTTGCTCAACGCGAACCCGACATGGACTATGACGTAATCGCCGACGCGCGCGTCTGGCACATAAGCGAGGCTGGCTTCCTTCAGGATGCCGCCAAAATCAATTTTGCCCATGCGCTCGAGCGGGTCATTTCCGCTGACGCTCACGATTTTACCTGGAATGGCAAGGCACATGTTCGATTTATGATTTGTGATTTGTGGTTTCAGATTGCCCGCGCAAGACCGCCATAATCTGGCCGAGCGCAATTCCGCCGTCGTTTGTCGGCACGCGCTGGTGCCAATACGGTTGAAAATTTTCCTCGCGCAGGCGGCGGACGATGCGCTCCGTCAAATAACGATTCTGAAAGCTGCCGCCGGAAAGCGCCACGCGGTTCAGCCTGAAACTTTTTGCGACCGAGACAACTGCTTCGGCGAGCGCATTGTGAAACTTTGCGGAAATTTTGCCGGCGGAAACGCCGTTTTTCACGTCGGCTACAATTGCTTCAATCATCGGCTGCCAATCGAGAACGAGTGACAAGTGGCGGGTGACGAGTGGCAGGCTGTAAAATTCTTTAGTTTCATTGCCATCCAGCGCAAATTCCAGTTCCATCGCCGCCTGGCCTTCAAAGCGCATGGTTTGCCGCAGGCCGGTAAGCGAGGCTATGGCGTCAAACAAACGTCCGGCGCTTGAAGTCAGGGGCGCATTTATTTTTCGTTGCAACATTCCTTTTAGCGCGCTCAATGCGATGGACGACATTTCTTGGAACGGGTGCAACGATTTCATTTCAAATGCCGCATCACCGAAGGATTCGTAAAGCAGACCGATCGCCGCGCGGCGCGGTTCTTTCACGGCCTTGTCGCCGCCGGGCAGGCGAAAAGGGCGCAGATGCGCCACGCGTTCGAAGGTGTTTTTTGTGACCAGAAAAAACTCGCCGCCCCAGATCGTGCCGTCCAAACCATAACCCGTGCCGTCCCAAGAAACGCCGAGCGCTGGCGGAGCGATTTCGTTTTCAGCCATGCAAGACAAAACGTGCGCGACTTGATGCTGGACGCCAATATGCCGCACATTTTTAAATTCGGTTGCAAACTTCGTCGAGAGATAATCCGGATGCAAATCGGCGGCGACAATTTCCGGCTTCGCTTCGTATAGCTTTTCCAAATCGCCGATGACGTGGCGGAATGCGGCGTTTGCGGGCTCGGTTTCCAAATCGCCGATGTGCTGGCTGATGAAAACATTTTCGCCAACGGCCAGTGCGACGGAATTTTTCAGATGCGCACCGACGGCCAAAATTGGTTGAAGGTTGAAGGTTGATAGCTGATGGCCAAGCAGAATCGGCAATGGTGCGTAGCCGCGCGCGCGGCGCAAAATCATTTCACGATCCAGCATCACGCGGACGATTGAGTCATCCATGTGCCGGACAACCGGGCGGTTGTGAACGAGAAAAGAATCGGCAATACCACCGAGCCGCTCCAGCGCCTCTCGCTCGTCCGTGCAAATCGGTTCGTCGCTCAAATTGCCGCTCGTGGCAACGACGGGAAAATCCAACTCCGCCATCAGCAGATGATGAATCGGATTCGACGGTAGCATGACGCCGAGATTGGGATTGCCGGGAGCAATCGGAGTTCGGAGTTCGGAGTTCGGAGTTCGGAGTTTCCGCAACAAAACAACCGGTGCTTCAGGCGAGCGCAGCAGGCGTTCTTCGAGCGGCGAAACTTCGCAAACGGCCTTCACACTTTCAAGCGTTGGAAACAAGAGCGCAAACGGCTTTTCCTCGCGGTGCTTGCGCTCGCGCAGAAGTCGAACGGCCTTTTCGTTGCGCGCGTCCGCCATCAAATGAAATCCGCCGATGCCTTTTACTGCGACAATTTTCCCACGGCGAATTGCATTCGCAGCGGCGAGCAACGCCTCATTGGCACCGAAAACTGACTCACCGGTCGCGCTCCACAGTTCCAGTCGCGGGCCGCAAATTGGACAGGCGTTCGGTTGCGCATGGAAACGCCGGTCGCGCGGGTCGTCATATTCGGCCCGGCATTGCGGACACATCGGAAATTGTTTCATCGAGGTGTTCGCGCGGTCGTAAGGCAGCGATTCGATGATGCTGAAGCGCGGACCGCAATTCGTGCAGTTTGTGAATGGATAATGAAACCGGCGGTTTTTAGGATCAAAAATTTCGCGGAGGCAATCGGGGCAGGTCGCGATGTCGGGCAATACCAGCGCGGTTTTGTGTCCGCCGGTTTCACTCGGGCGGATTTCAAAATTTTCATGGCCGATGGCGTCGAGCCACGACGATTCAAGGCTTTGGATGAAACTGCGCGGCGGCTTTTCGGAATCGAGCCGCAAAAGAAATTTTTCCAGTTCCGTGCGCGCCCCCTCGACTTCGATGAAAACGCCCTGCGGAGAATTGTTGACCCAGCCGGCAAGTTTTAATTCCTCCGCCAGTCGGAAGACGAATGGCCGGAAGCCAACGCCCTGCACCGCGCCGCGAACGGCGAGTTTCAGCCGCGCATCCTGGCCGCGTCCGGTTTCGGTCAGCGCTCGATTTCGAAGCTCTCGAGCACCATGTCGGTCGGGTTGACCGCAAGGACCTCGACCGAGCCGCACTGGGGACACACGTCGGGCAGATGATGGCCGTGGAATTGATGGTTGCATTTTTTACAGCGGAGCAGGGGTTCGACCTCGTTGAGTTCAAGCACGGCGTCCTTCACCAGCGGACGGTCTTTTTTCACGATGTCAAAACTGAACCGCACATGGTCGCCGCTGTGGCTGGTGAGGGCGTTGCTGCGGATTTTGACGCGTTTGACGGATTTCGCCTTCTGCGCGACGGCCTGTTTTTCGACCGTCTCGATGATGGCGCGGACTAGATGGACTTCATGCATAATATATTCGGGTTGCGAAACCGGATGGTTTCAATTCATTGGGAAAAAGATAAATGCGGGCGTGCAAAACGGCTCACCGGAAGTTGGCGGCTGCTATGCGTTTCTTGCCATCGGCATGGCAATCTTGTTACGTCAGCGATTGAATGCGGCGGAGCGCCTCATGAAAACCGGCTTCGGTCTCCGGCGAGAGTTTTTCGCCAAAATCCAGGTTCACCGCCGGAATCGTCAGCCACCAGGCTTCCGGCGTGTGGCCGAAAACGTCGCGGGCCAGCGCCAGCATCGTGCGCGGGTCGGCGGCGTGCGCCATGAGCTGAGAAGTCGCGCCGGGTTCCAGTTTGCGGAACTGAACGTGACATGTGTCGGGTGACGGGTGACAAGATTTCCTGCCACTGGTTGCCTGCCACGTTTTCCCGTCACTTGTCACTTGCCACTTGTCATCTGTATTCACAATGGCATCCACGAAAACGACTTTGCGGACACGCGAAATCGGGTCGGCGTGCTCGGGCGAAAGCTGCTGGCAGACCAGCGTCCGCACGCCGGGCAGGTTCAGCTTCTCAACGGCCTCGGCCACACGCGGGCCAACGCCGTCGTCGCCGCGCAACGTGTTGCCGTAGCCGATGACGAGCAGTTCGGCTTCGATGTTGACGGCGGGAACCGGATTCATTTCCGGATAAATTAACCGCGAAAGACGCGAACCACACGAAAAAGTTTTGACGCGGATTTGACGGATTCTGGCACACAGGAACGCAGGATTGCCCCCTTTACGGCAGTCACACCAGGCTTGTCAGGGGCGCAGCCGCCGCAAAAATTCCGCCGGGCTGATAATCGGGATGCCCTGAAATTGCCGCAGCCGCAGCAGGTGTTTCTTGTCGCCGGTCACGATGAAGCCGGCTTCCGCCGCCAAGGCACATTCCAGGATCATTTCATCATCGGGATCAGGCGTTGCGCCCGAAGCGCGCTCGATGGGAAAAACCAGTTCGGCGGATTCAGTCAGGGCGGCCACCCATTCCACGCATTTCCGGCCGGGGTAATCCAAACGGAGTTCGTCAACGGTCTCGTGGTATTCGGCCAGCAGGCTGGAACTGACCACGGCCACGCACCGGCCTTGCGCCCACGCCGCCAGGCAGTCAAACGGCACACCCCGCCAAAAACTGGCGCTGGCAACGACGTTGGTGTCAAAAACGGCTTTCACGCCTTGACGCGGCGGCGGACACGTTGCACGGCAGACACCACCGCTGTTTCATCCTTCGCCGTCATTTCCGGCAACCCGCGACCGCCCAGCAGCAGCGCCCGCACCCGCGCCGGCGTGAGGGACTGGCGTTTGCGCATGACGATGAGTCCGCCGGAATAGCCGACATCCAACTGGTCGCCCGCCTTGATCCGCGCCTGCTCGCGGATGGCTTCGGGGATGACCGTCTGGCCTTTGACTGAAACTTTGGCAATCATGCGGTAAGAATAGCCTTACTCTGGAAAGAGTCAAGCCGGAAGCCGGCGGCGGCGACGTGGCGCAGGGAATTGCCTTGGCCGATGACGAGCAGGTCGGCTTCAAAGGTGATGGCGGGAACAGGATTCATTTCAGGATAAATTAACCGCCAGAGACTCGAACTACACGAAAAAGTTTTGACTCGAACTACCACGGATTCAATTACGCTGAATGCGTAAAGGAAATTAACCCGGGGTGGCAACCCCTCGGCCTTCTTACACCGGGCTGTTATCTTTTGCCCCGATTGGGCATCGGCAAAATCCGCGCATTTAAGCGGCGTTGCTCAAAGCCACGGACACGCGCAAGCCGAGCGGTTCCAAAATTTCCTGCAACGTTTCCAAAGTGGGATTGCCGTTCCGGGAAAGAATTTTGTAAAGGCTTGTCCGCTTGAGTCCCACCCGACCGGCCAGATTACCCATGCCGCCGGCCGCCTCGACCACGTCCTTGAGCGCAATCAGAAACGCCGCGCTGTCTTTCTGTTCCAGAACCTGGGCGAGGTATTCGGCGGCGTATTTGGGATCGCCGAGACGTTTCTTCAAATCATCTTTGTAATTTTTCAGACGCATATTTTGTAAATTGTTGCCATAGTTCCTGTGCGCGGCGGATGTCGCGGAACTGGCTGTGTTTGTCCCCGCCGCCAAGCAGCACGACGATTTTTTGGCCGTGCAATCCGTAATAAACCCGCAACCCCGGACCAAAACTGATCCGCAATTCAAACACCCCGCCGCCAACGGATTTGCAGTCGCCAAAATTTCCAGCGCGAATTCTGGTCAACCGGGCATCCACCGCCGCCTGCGTTCGCCGGTCGCGAAGGGAAACAAACCACTCGTCAAACGGAACAAGTCCGTTTTGAAGCTCCAGCTTTTTGATTTCCCGTTCAGTCATTTGAAGTGTAATATATAGGAGACAAGCCTGTCAAGTTTTGCCCGCCAACTGCCGCGCCCGCAATCGCGGCGAGCGCCAGCGGCAGGAATTTAACCTGATAACCATGGCTTGTTTTATATCGCCGTCGTGACCGGCGGAACCGGCGGTTCGGGCGTTTCGGCGCTGCTTTGCTTGGGCGGGAATTTGCCCAGGCGGAAATCGGCGCGGACCTCGGCGTTCGCCGGGTCGGTTTCCGGCCATTGCAGGTTGGCCGCGTTTTGCACGGTGTGCAGCGCGGCATAGAGGTTTTCCGCGCTGACGTTGCGCGTGCCGGTGGAGCCGAGGCTGGCGCCCTTGGCGTTTTCCAGCAGGGTCTTGTCGCCTTCGATGGCGGTGATGATGCTGTCCAATGCGGTGGTCTCGTCCGCCGTCCAGCCCTGGCCGGCGATGGCGTCGGCGTTGGCCGGCAACTGGAGGGAGCCGAGCACGGTGCGGCCGCGCGTGAGCTGCGACTGAAGGTCGTTGGGCTGGTTGACGCCCACGAAAAACTCCTGGGACAGCATCACGTCCTGCCCCTTGAAGGCGAGCTTGGCGGTTTCCTTGGCCATGTGAACGAGGTGCTGGAAGTCGTGGATCTCGTCGAGTTGCGCCTTGGAGAGGATGCCGACGTTGCCGCGATTCTGTTTCTGGCCGGTGACCTGCTGTTTGACGGTGGCCAGCAGGGCGACGGCCCCGGTGAGGAAACCCGCCTTGAACCGTTTTCCGAGTTCGGGATGGGCGGTGGCCGCGTCGAGGATGAGTTTGCCCTCGCCCACGAGAACGGGCAGGGGGAAGTTGAAGTTTGTTTTTTTTGCGCTCATTGTTTTATGTGTGTTGTATTTTTAATGTGTTTTGACGGTTTGACGGCTGTGCATGGGTGAAGATGCGTGACTGGAAATCGGCGCTGGGGAGCACGCCCGCCATCGGGCGTTGCTGGACGCGCCCCGCGTCCGGCTTCTGTGCGCGCGGCAGCTTTCAAAGCACCGGGGCTTTTTCGTGCGTCCGGTGTTTTCCGCGAGGGCGCGGAAAACTGCGCCCGTGGCGGGCGCGCTCCCCATCCAAAACGCAGTTTTCGGTCTAAACGGCTGAATAAAAGCCATTTTGGTGTTGTTCGGCGCGTCCAATTGCCCGGCGGAAATGAAAAATTGGCCGGTGGAAACCGATAATTGCCCGGAGTAATCCGCCAATTGGAGGGAGTAATCACTAAAATGGAGTGAGTAATCAGATAATTGTAGTGAGTAATACGACAATTGTAGAAAGTAATCAGTTAATTGGACACAGTAATCTGTCAATTGTAGTGAGTAGTTGTATAATTGGACTGAGGAACCAACTAATTGTCCGGTGGAAAGCGATAATTGCGCGGGGGAATTGGATAATTGCCCGGGAGAAAGGGTGCGAACTTCGGGGGAAGCGGCCGGGAATCGCCGGCTGCGTCCGCCGGCAACGGGTCTATTGCAAAATCCGGGCGTGACCTTCTCGCGGGCCTGCTTGAAGGCGGCAAAACCAAATTGTTTTCCAACCATTTCCATATTCCAAACGCAAAATTCCCGGCGCGCTCGCCCAGCCATTCGGCGGTCACAGACCGCCGCTACAAATCACCCGCGCATTTTTTCGTCCAGCACCTTGCCGTCGGGCGCAATCATCTGGACGTGCAGCGGCATCTGCCCGACGGCGTGCGTGGAGCAGCTCAAACAAGGGTCGTAACAGCGGATGCCGTGCTCGACGCGGTTAAGCATGGCTTCGGGAATGTCGTTGCCGCGAACATAGTGCCGCGCGATTTGCGCGACGGTCTGGTTCATCGCCAGGTTGTTCTGGCCGGTGGCGACGATGAGGTTGACCTTTTGCAGCAGGCCGTTGCGGTCCACGGTGTAGTCGTGGAACAGCGTGCCGCGAGGGGCTTCACTTACGCCGACGCCGCGCAGGTTGTTGATGCCGGCGTCGGCGCGGAGGTAATCGCTCGAAAGTTCCGGGTCGTCCATGTAGCGTTCGACGAGTTCAATGCAGGCGAGGATTTCGATGAGGCGCGCGTAGTGATACAGGAACGAGGAGGTAACCGCGCCGTGGCCGAGCTTCTTGAATTTTTTCAGTTCCGCGTCCGCCTTCGGCACACCCATTTGCTGGCAGACGTTCAGCCGCGCCAGCGGGCCGACGCGATAGATGCCCGCCGGGAAACCGAGCGGCTTGTAATACGGCGATTTGAGATACGATCCGCCCTGCACCGATTCGCCGATGGAATCCAGATAATCCTGCTCGTCGAGCCGGTCGGCAATGATGCTGCCGCTGCTGTCGGTGAAACGGAGCTTGCCGCCGTGATGCTCCCAGGTGCCGTCTTCCGCGACGAGGCCCATGAAGAGCGATGGGAAATTGCCGAAAATTTGAATCTCGCGCTGGTGCGTTTCCATCGTCTTTTCCCAAAGGTCGAAGGCGACCTTGGTCGTGGCGAAGGCTTCGGGCAGCCACGCGCGAATTTTGGCGCGGCCTTCCTCACTGAGCGCCGAACGCACGCCGCCGGGAACGGCCCACGCCGGATGAATTTTTTTGTCGCCGAGGATCTCAATGATTTCCTGGCCGAACTGGCGGAGACGGATGCCTGCGCGGGCCAAATCTTTGTTCGAAGCGATCAAACCAAAAACATTGCGCTGTGCCTGCGGCGAATCCCAGCCGAGCAAAAAGTCGGGCGCGCTCAAATGGAAAAAGCTCAGCGCGTGCGACTGGATGATCTGGCCGAGGTTCATCAGGCGGCGCAATTTGTCGGCGGCGGGCGGAATGTTGACGGCCATGAGCGCGTCGCCGGCCTTGGCCGAAGCGAGCGTGTGGCTTACCGGACAAATGCCGCAGATGCGCTGGGTGATGCCGGGCATTTCCGTATAAGGCCGGCCCTCGCAGAATTTTTCAAAGCCGCGAAATTCAACCACATGAAACTCGGCGTCGGAAACATTTCCGGCGTCGTCCATGAAAATGCTGATCTTGGCGTGGCCTTCAATGCGGGTCACTGGATCAATGAGAATGCGTTTTGACATAACAAATTTGTTCAACCGAATTTGAGCTGTTCGCCTTCCTGCTTGGGCGCGGTGCCGGCAAGTAATTGCGCCACCAGCGATTTGATGCGCGCGGCGGGCGGCGGACAGCCGGGCAGGAAGTATTCGACAAAAACCATTTCGTGCACGGGTCGCACGCGTTCAAGAAGTTGCGGCACGATGCCGTCGGCCTTGGGCACGCTGGGATTGTTTTGCGCGTGATCCACGTAGGCGCACTGCAACACATTTTCGACATTGTCGCCGCCAAAAGGATTGCGCATGGCCGGCACATTGCCGGTGACCGCGCAATCGCCGAAGGAGACGAGCACCTTGGTGCGCGCGCGGATTTTGTGGAGGATTTCCAGATTGTCCTCGTTGCAGACCGCGCCTTCGATCAGGCACAAATCTACGTTTTCGGGATAATCCTTCACGTCCACGACGGGGCTGTAAACGAGGTCCACGGCGTCGGCGAGATCAATCAGGAACTCATCAAGGTCGAGGAACGACATGTGGCAGCCGGCGCAGCCGCCCAACCAAGCTGTGGCTAAACGAATCTTCATAATTTAAATTTAATCAGTGGCGATCCATTGTTTCTTTTCGCGGGCGGTGACGATGAATTCGAGCTTGTCGCGGTCATGCGTCATTTCGCCGACCGTGGTGCCTTTGTTGAAGAGCGCGCCCGTCGGACAGGCCATGACACATTTGCCGCATTCCGTGCAGGAATCCGAGCTGCCCCAGGACTGGTTGAGGTCGGTGATGATTTTGGATGTGCCGCCGCGGCCGGCGACGTTCTTCGTGCCCGCGCCTTCGATGTGCCAGCAGACGCGCACGCAGCGGGTGCAAAGCACGCAGCGATTGTGATCCATGCCGAACAGCCGGTGTGTGGTGTCCACGCTCCATTTCGGAAACGTGTAATCGTAGAGGACGTGTTCCATGCCCTGCGAATACGCCAGCGTCTGCAATTCGCAATGGCCGTTGGACACGCACACCGCGCAGACGTGATTCCGCTCGGCGAACAAAAGTTCAAGAATCATCCGGCGATATTTCCGCAGCCGTTCGCTGTCGGTCTTGATGTCCATGCCTTCGGCGACTTTCGTCGTGCAGGCCGGCAGCAGTTTCGGAGTGCCGGTGATTTCCACGATGCACAGCCGGCACGCGCCGACGTCATAAACGCCTTCGAGATGGCACAGCGTAGGGATTTTGATGCCGGCCTCGGTCGCGGCCTGCAACACGGTTGCGCCTTCCTCGGCGGTAATCTGGTTGCCGTCAATGGTCAATGTTTTGGCAGCCATAAAATTATTTCGTCGCAAGTTCTGTGGGTTTCGCCGCGCCATTGGAATTCGGGCCAAACGGATCGGGTTGCAGCAGCGCCTCGTATTCCTTGCGGAAAAATTTCAGCGTGCTGATCACCGGATTTGGCGCGGTCTGCCCGAGCCCGCACAGGCTGGTGTTTTTCACCATGTCGCAAAGTTCTTCGAGCTTCGCGAGGTCGCGCGCCGTGGCTTTGCGTTGCGTGATTTTTTCGAGCAGGTTAAACATCTGCACCGTGCCGGCGCGGCAGGGAATGCATTTGCCGCAGGATTCTTCCATGCAGAACTCCATGTAAAACTTGGCGATCTCCACCATGTTCGTGCTGTCGTCCATCACGACCATGCCGCCCGAACCCATGATGGAGCCGAGCTTGGTGAGCGACTCGTAATCCACCGGCGTGTCGAGATAATCTGCCGGGATGCAGCCGCCCGAAGGTCCGCCGGTCTGAACCGATTTGACCTGCCGGCCGTCCGGCGCGCCGCCGCCCATTTCCATGATGATCTGACGCAGCGGAATGCCCATCGGCACTTCGATCAGTCCGTTGTTTTTGATTTTTCCAGTGAGCGCAAAAACTTTCGTGCCCTTGCTTTTTTCCGTGCCGATGCCGGCATACCAAGCGCCGCCGCGATTGATGATCGCGGAGATGTTCGCAAAAGTTTCGACGTTGTTGATCAATGTCGGGCAGCCCCACAATCCGCTTTCCGCTGGGAACGGCGGGCGCGGACGCGGCGTGCCGCGCTTGCCTTCGACCGATGCCATGAGCGCCGTTTCTTCGCCGCACACAAACGCACCGGCACCAATGCGGATGTCCACATTGAAATTAGACGGTGTTTCAAAAATTCCCGCGCCGAGCAAGCCAAGCTGTTTGGCCTGCTTGATCGCAATTTGCAAACGTGAAATGGCGAGCGGATATTCAGCGCGCACATATAAATATCCTTGGTCCGCGCCGACGGCGTAGGCGGCAATCGCCATGCCCTCGAGCACGAGATGCGGATCGCTTTCCAAAACGCTGCGGTCCATGAAGGCGCCGGGATCGCCTTCGTCGCCGTTGCAGACAATATACTTTTTGGCGCCGGGCGATTTGGCAACCGTTCCCCATTTCAGACCGGTTGGAAACCCGGCGCCACCGCGACCGCGCAGACCGCTCTTCGTGACTTCTTCGACAACTTGCGGCGGTTTCAATTCGGTGAGCGCGTGATGCAATGCCGTGTAACCACCAATGGCGATGTAATCTTCGATGCGCTCCGGATCAATGATGCCGCCGTTGGCGCGGACGATGTGCATCTGCTTCGCAAAAAACGGATGCTTCGGATCTCCGCGTTGCACGTCGCATTTATTTCCCTTCAGTGCGCCGATGATTCTCGGCGCATCTTCGGGCTTAACAAATTCCCAAAGCCCATGCTCGCCATTTTGATCCACGCCGACCAGTGGCCCTTGCCCGCAGAATCCCATACAACCGACGCGGCGAACTTCGACATCCGCATCCAAGCCTTGCGCCTTGGCCTCGGCTTCAAGATTTTTTTTGATCACGTCGGCCTGCGAGGACATGCAGCCCGCCGACATGCAGGTGCGCACGATAATTTTTTTGCGAGAGCTTTTGTGTTTCTCCGCAATTCCATTGAGATCGTCCAATTGCATAATTAAATCCAGATTTTGATTTTTTCGAGCGCGGACTCGATTGTCTGTTTTGGCGAGACATGGCCGTCATAGGTGACGGCCGGCGCAATGCCACATGCACCGATGCAGCGCGCGGTGAGGAGGGAAAGTTTGTTGTCCGCCGTCGTTCCGCCGGACTTGATTTTATATTTTTCTTGAATGCCACTGATAATTTTATCCGCGCCCTTTACATAACACGCCGTGCCGAGACAGACGACGCAGGTGTGTTCGCCCTGCGGCTTGAGCTGGAAGAAATGATAAAAGGTCGCGACGCCATAGACGCGGCTCGGCGGCAACTTAAGCTTTGCGGAAATGAAGAGCAGCAAGTCATCTTCGAGGTAGCCGAACAGTTCCTGCGCCTTGTGCAGCACTTCAATCAAGGCATCCTGCCGGAACTGGTGTTTCTTCATGTGAACTTCCAGAATTTTAAAACGTTTGTCACCGCTGGCATGATCCAGCACGGACTGCAATCGCGTTTTGGGAGGCACTGCAAGCGTTGTGTTCATACAATTTTTTGATCTAAAAATTTCGGGCGATTTCGATCGCTGTTGAAACTCTAATCAGATCAACGCGCCAAAACTTTCCATAAATTGGCAAAGGTTAACCCTGGATTGCCTTTATTTTGTTTCCGATTACGGCAAATATTTTTTAAAAAACCACCGCATTTTATATTGACATAAAACCGCTACAATTATATCGTTATAAAAATAACGATACAAAAAGAGCGATACGACGCGTGCTAAACCGTGGAATCGCCGGAAAGAGCAAATGAAAAACGCAACAACAATTGAGGGACTCGAAACCGCCATCAAAACCGCCTCGCAGGCCCAGCAACTCTATGCACAGTTTGATCAATCCCGTGTGGACGAAATTTTCCGGCGCGCGGCTTTTGCGGCGAACGGAGCACGGATCGACCTAGCCCGACTGGCTGCCAACGAAACCGGAATGGGCGTGTTCGAGGACAAAGTCATTAAGAACCATTTCGCAGCCGAATACGTCTATAATAAATACAAGGATACTCCCACATGCGGTGTCATTGAGCGCGACATTTCTTTTGGCATCGAAAAAATCGCCGAGCCTGTTGGATTGCTTGCGGGCATTATTCCGGTGACAAATCCGACGGCGACAACAATATTCAAGGCGCTGCTTGCATTGAAAACGCGCAACGGAATTTTATTTTCACCGCATCCTCGGGCGGTGAAATGCACGGCGGAGGCGGTGCGAGTGATTAACATTGCGGCGGTCGAAGGAGGCGCTCCGTCAGGTTTGATTGCGTGCATTGGCAAGCCCGGCCTCGAACTCTCGCAGTATTTGATGCAGCATCCGAAAACAAGTCTGATTCTGGCGACAGGCGGTGCAGGCATTGTTAAAGCCGCCTATTCTTCGGGCAAACCTGCCATCGGGGTAGGTGCGGGCAATACGCCAGCAATCATTGGCGAATCGGCCGATGTGCGGATGGCGGTAAGCTCGATTTTGATGAGCAAGACATTTGACAACGGCGTTATTTGCGCGTCGGAACAAGCAGTCATTGTAGTTCGCAGCATTTATGAAGTTGTGCGCCAGGAATTCACCTCGCGCGGCGCTGTCATACTTAATGATGGCCAAAAAAGCAAGCTGGCACCGCTGATCTTGAAAAACGGGGTTATCAACTCGGCCATCGTAGGCCAGTCTGCTGAAAAAATTGCGACAATGGCAGGTTTCAAAGTTCCGCCAATGACCAAAGTGCTCATTGCCGAAGTGGAAAAAATCGGCAAGGAAGAACCTTTTTCCACTGAAAAGCTGTCGCCGATACTCGCACTTTACGTGGCGGAAAATTTTACGCAAGCAATGGACAAGGCTCAGGCACTGGTGGAATTTGGCGGCACCGGTCACACGGCGGTCCTTTACATTGATCCGGCACGGCGGGATCAGATTGAAGCTTTCGGCGCGCGCCTCAAAACTGGCCGTTTACTCGTGAACATGCCGAGTTCGCAAGGCGCCATCGGCGACATATATAACTTCCGTCTGGAGCCATCGCTCACTCTGGGTTGCGGAAGCTGGGGCGGAAATTCAGTCAGTGAAAATGTCGGCGTCAAACATTTGTTAAACATCAAAACCATGGCGGAAAGGCGGGAAAACATGCTTTGGTTCAAAGTTCCGCCGAAAATTTATATCAAGGCGGGAGCACTGCCGCTGGCCTTGCGGGACTTGAAGGGCCACAAACGCGCGTTCATTGTCACGGACAAACCATTGTTTGATTTGAATTTTACCGATCGCGTGACACATGTGCTTGATGAATTGAATATCGACCACGAAATTTTTTCAGACGTGGAACCCGATCCGTCTCTGACGACCATGCGGCGCGGGCTGGCAGTGATGAACAAGTTCAATCCTGATGTGATCATCGCTTTGGGCGGTGGTTCGCCAATGGACGCCGCCAAAATCATGCGGTTGATGTATGAGTATCCAGAAGTTGAATTTGAAGGGCTGGCAATGCGGTTCATGGACATTCGCAAACGGATTTACGAATTCCCAAAACTCGGACGCAAGGCGGAGATGGTCGCGATTCCCACCACTTCAGGCACCGGCTCGGAAGTCACGCCGTTTGCGGTCGTAACCGATGACCGCACGGGCATGAAATATCCAATCGCAGATTATGAACTGACGCCGGACATGGCGATTGTAGATTCGGAGCTGGTGCTGGCGTTGCCGCGGAATCTCACGGCGTTTTCGGGCATTGACGCGTTGACGCATGCAATTGAAGCCATGGTGTCGGTTCTCTCAACGGAATATACAAATGCAATGGCTCTCGAAGCGACTCGGTTGCTGTTCAAATATCTGCCTCAGGCCTATCAAAAAGGCGCGGCGGATCCTCTGGCTCGCGAAAAGGTGCATCACGCTGGCACTATGGCGGGCATGGCGTTTGCAAATTCATTCCTCGGCATCTGTCATTCGATGGCGCACAAGCTCGGCGCAACCTTTCATTTGCCACATGGTTTGGCGAATGCGCTCTTGATAAATCAGGTCATCCGCTATAATGCTTCGGACGTGCCCTTCAAGCAGACAAGTTTTCCGCAATACACATATCCCACCGCCAAGGCGCGGTATGCGCGCATCGCGGATCATCTTGGGCTTGGCGGCAAAACGCCTGATGAAAAAGTTGAAACTTTGATGGCAGCCATCGCCAAGCTCAAAAAGGAAATCGGACTGCCCGGATCCATCCAGGAAGCCGGCATAGCGCACAATGAATTTCTGGCGCAATTGGACAAGATGTCTGCGGACGCGTTCGACGATCAATGCACAGGCGCAAACCCACGGTATCCGCTTATTGCGGAAATCAAGGAATTGTTCCTGCATGCCTATGAAGGGAAAAATTGATTCGAAAAATTCCAAAAAATCCGTGACTTTGGAAATTGAGCAATCGCGGCGTGCGGGCTTGTCGTGTGTCAAACGTTTGCCCGCGTATCTTCAGTTGCTCCGCATATTGCAGGCGGAAGGAAACGAATACGTCTCCGGCACCGTGCTTGCCAGTGTCCATCATCTTGAACCTGTCATTGTCCGGAAAGATCTGGCCATCACCGGCATTATCGGCACACCGCGAATCGGCTTTCGCGTCAACGAACTCATTGCCGCAATCGAACGTTTTCTCGGCTGGGACATTCAGACCAAGGCCATTCTTGTCGGTGCTGGAAATCTCGGCACCGCGTTGCTCGGTTATCGTGGCTTTGAAAATTTTGGACTCCAAATCGTTGCCGCTTTCGACCGTGATCCGCGCAAAGTCGGGCGATGGCTCAAAGGCCGTCGCGTGCAACCTCTGGAACAGCTCGTCAAATTTGCGCGCCGCAATCGCATTACCCTTGGTGTGCTCACCGTTCCGGGCGACGTCGCGCAGGAAGCGGCAAACTTAATGGCACGCGCTGGCATTCGGGGCATTTGGAATTTCACGCCTACCAAACTTGACGTGCCCGCCGACATCGTCACGCAAAAAGAAGATCTAGCCGAAGGTCTCGCTGTTCTCTCGCATCGTCTTCATTATTTGTCTCGAACCAAGGGACTCTGATTTTCTGCGGTGGCCGCCTGTTTTCCGCCGCTATAATTAATTTTTCCTTCGGTAACACCCAAATCTCCAGGGCAAGAAACGAGAAGCGATTGACAATAAATGGGAAGATTGTTCTCGCCGCCTGCCTCAGATTTACGCTGCGGATTGCGTTGAAAAATAAAATAACTCTATGTCTAAAAAATCATCCATCTCTGGCAAATACGTTTATCTTTTTGGAAATAAACAAACCGACGGCGACGGCTCCATGAAGCCGCTGCTCGGCGGCAAAGGTGCGAACCTCGCCGAAATGACCCGCATCGGTTTGCCTGTGCCGCCCGGCTTCACCATCACCACCGAGGTCTGCACATATTACTATCAAAATAAAAAATCCTATCCCAAGGAACTCGCCGCTCAGATGAAAAACGGAGTCGCCTTCATCGAACAAATCCTCGGCAAAAAATTTGGCGACATGGAAAAACCGCTGCTCGTGTCGGTCCGCTCCGGCGCACGCGATTCGATGCCCGGCATGATGGACACCATTTTGAACCTCGGTCTTAACGACCGGACCGTTTCCGCGCTCGCCAAATACAGTGCCAACGAGCGGTTCGCCTGGGATTGTTATCGCCGCTTCATCCAAATGTATGGCGACGTGGTGATGGGCGTGCAAAAACGCGCAGGCGAGGATCACGAGCAGTTTGAAATTGTCATTCACGAACTCAAGCACGAGCGTCATCACGCCGACATCGAGGACACGAAACTGTCCGTGGACGATTTGCAGGAACTCGTCAAACGTTTCAAAGCGCTCATCAAGGAGCGCACCGGCGGCGAATTTCCGCAAGACCCATGGCAGCAGCTCTGGGGCGCGGTCGGCGCGGTCTTCGGTTCATGGATGAACGACCGCGCGATGGTGTATCGCCGCAAATATAATATACCCAGCGAATGGGGAACCGCCGTGAACGTGCAGGCGATGGTTTATGGAAACACCGGTGAAAAATCCGGCTCAGGCGTCGCATTCACCCGCGATCCGGCAACCGGCGAAAAAGTTTTTTACGGCGAATTTTTGATGAATGCGCAGGGCGAGGATGTCGTTGCGGGTGTCCGCACGCCCGAGCCGGTCGCGCAATTAAAAAAACATCTGCCCGCCGCTTTCGCCGAGCTTGAAGCCGTCCGCAAAACTCTGGAATCGCATTTCAAGGACGTGCAGGATTTTGAATTCACGATTGAAGACGGGAAGGTGTTCATGCTGCAAACGCGCAACGGCAAGCGCACCGGCCTGGCCGCTGTCCGTTTCGCAATCGAAATGGAAAAGGAAAAATTGATTGATTGGAAGACGGCGATCCGTCGTGTTCCGGCTAACCAGCTCGACCAGGTTCTCGCGCCGATTTTTGACCGCACCGCCGTGAAATTCGCCAAGTGCGTGGCTCGTGGTTTGCCCGCCGGCCCGGGCGCGGCGTCGGGCAAAATGTATTTGAACGCCGAGCGCGCCGTCGAGGCTGCGGCGAAAGGCGAACGGGTTTTGCTCGTCCGCAATGAAACGTCGCCGGAGGATTTGCGCGGGATGATTGCCGCCGAGGGAATTCTCACCGCGAAAGGCGGCGTCAGTTCGCACGCGGCGCTCGTCGCGCGGCAGATGGGCAAGGTTTGCGTTTGCGGCGCGAGCGCGTTGCAGATTGATTATGCGGCCAAGACGATGTCGGTCAACGGCGACACGTTCAAGGAAGGCGATTACATTTCCATCAGCGGCACAGCCGGGGAGGTTTATCCTGGCGAACTCAAAACTGCCGCGTCGGAAATCGTGCAGGTGCTCTGCGAAAAATCCCTCGCCGCAAAGGACAGCGCGGCATACCAAATGTTCAAGCAGCTCATGGACTGGTGCGCGAAAGTGACGAAGCTGCAAGTCCGCACCAACGCCGACACGCCGGAGCAGGCCGCCAACGCCGTCGCTTTCGGCGCGAGCGGCATCGGTTTGTGCCGCACGGAGCATATGTTTTTTGAGGGCAACCGCATTGACGCCATGCGCGAAATGATCCTGGCCGCAAATGTCGAGGAGCGGAAAAAAGCGCTTGCGAATCTGCTGCCGTATCAAAAGGCGGACTTCATCGGCATTTTCAAGGAATTGAAAGGCCTGCCCGCGACAATCCGCTTTCTTGATCCGCCACTGCACGAATTTTTGCCCAACAGCAAGGAGCAGCAGATGGATTTGGCGCGCAAGCTGAACATTCCCGTCGAGAGAATCATGGCTCGCGTCAACGAACTTCACGAATTCAATCCCATGCTCGGCTTCCGCGGCTGCCGGCTTGGACTGGTTTATCCGGAAATTTCCGAGATGCAGGCGCGCGCGGTTTTTGAGGCCGCAGCCGAGGCTCAAAGGGCAGGCGTCAAATGCAAACCGGAAATCATGATCCCGCTCGTCGGCTTCAAAAAGGAACTGGATTTGCAAATCGAAGTCGTCCATCGCGTCGCGAAAGAAGTGATGGCTGAGAAAAAAGTGAAGCTGAATTATCTCGTCGGCACAATGATCGAAGTGCCGCGCGGCGCGCTCACGGCGGACGCCATCGCCGAGACCGCCGAATTTTTCAGCTTCGGCACGAATGATTTGACGCAGACGTGCCTTGGCATGAGCCGCGACGATTCCGGCTCGTTTCTGCCGCACTACGCCGAACTGGAAATTGTGAAGACAAATCCTTTCGCCTCGATTGACCAGAGCGGCGTCGGGCAACTGATGAAAATTGCCGCCGAAAAAGGCCGCAGTATGCGAAAAGACATCAAGCTCGGCATCTGCGGTGAGCACGGCGGCGATCCTGAATCGGTAAAATTCTGCCACAAACTTGGATTGACCTATGTCAGTTGCTCGCCCTTCCGTGTGCCGGTCGCACGGCTAGCGGCGGCGCAGGCGGCGTTGGAGGACGTTCCTAAAAAGCCGGCGAAGAAAAAATAAAATCTGAAGGACAACTCATTACCTGAACAAAATATTATGCACAAAAACAAATTGCGTTTACTCGGTTTAGTTATGACGGCTCTTTATGCCACGACGGCCAGCCTGCACGCGGGCGAGGCGGACTTGAAAATTCCCGGGCTCGAACAGGTGACGTTCGACGGGCTTGGCGGCATTAGCGGCCTGACGCTGATGTATCTGGGCATCGTCATGTGCGCAGTCGGCGCGGTTTTCGGGCTGATGCAATACTGGCGGACGAAAAATCTGCCGGTGCATGAATCCATGAGCAGCGTATCGCGCATGATTTGGGAGACGTGCAAGACGTATCTGTTGCAGCAAGGAAAATTCCTCGCAGTCCTGTGGCTGCTGATCGCCTGCTGCATCCTGTTTTATTTCAAGGTGCTCGAGCATAAAAATTCCGGCGACATCGCCGTCATCCTGCTCGCCTCGGTTCTGGGCATTCTCGGCAGTTATGGCGTTGCGTGGTTCGGCATCCGCATCAACACGCAGGCCAACAGCCGCACGGCATTTTCGGCGCTGAAAGGAAATCCGCTCCGAACGCTGTCCATTCCACTACAGTCGGGCATGAGCATCGGGCTTCTGCTGGTTTCCGTGGAGTTGTTTTTCATGATCAGCATCCTGGTGTTTCTGCCGAACAGTCTCGTCGGCCCCTGCTTCATCGGCTTTGCCATCGGCGAATCGCTCGGTGCCACGGTGCTGCGCATCTGCGGCGGCATTTTTACGAAAATCGCAGACATCGGCAGCGACCTGATGAAAATTGTCTTCAAGCTTCCGGAAGATGACCCGAAAAATCCCGGCGTGATTGCCGACTGCACGGGCGACAACGCTGGCGATTCGGTCGGTCCGACGGCGGACGGCTTTGAAACCTATGGCGTGACCGGCGTGGCGTTGATTGCGTTCCTCGCGCTGGCGATGGCATCCACTCCGGCGGTTTGCGCCATGCTCATCGTCTGGCTGTTCGTGATGCGCGCGCTGATGATTGCGACTTCGCTGGCCTCTTATTTCATAAACGACTCGGTATGCCGGGCGAGATACGGCAGCTTGAAGGATTTTGATTATGAAGCACCGCTGACCCAGCTTGTCTGGATTACGTCGGTTGTCTCGATTTTTGTCACATTCGCTGCCAGTTATATTCTGCTGGGCAAGCAGAGCGGGTTGAATCCCGATTTGTGGTGGGTTCTGTCGGCGATCATTTCCTGCGGCACGGCGGCGGGTGCATTGATTCCCGAATTTTCCAAAATTTTCACCAGCACCAATTCGCAGCACGTCAAGGAAATCACCAACTGCTCCAAGCACGGCGGCGCGTCGCTGAATATTTTATCCGGCTTCGTCGCTGGAAATTTTTCCGCGTTCTGGACCGGGCTGGTCATTCTGGCGCTGATGTTCACGAGCTGTCTTTTTGCGCTGTATCAAGGCTCGCCCGTCGTGGGGTTGATGCCCGACACGCTCAAATTCGCCGCGCCAATTTTTGCGTTCGGACTCGTCGCGTTCGGATTTCTTGGCATGGGGCCGGTGACGATTGCCGTGGACAGCTACGGCCCGGTCACCGACAACGCGCAGTCCATTTACGAACTTAGCCGGATCGAATCCCGTAAAAATATCCGCGCTGAAATCGAGGAGCAGTTTGGCTTCGAACCCGATTTTGAAAACGCCAAGTATCAGCTTGAAAAAGGCGATGGCGTAGGCAACACCTTCAAGGCCACTGCCAAACCGGTTTTGATCGGAACGGCCGTCGTCGGCGCAACAACGATGGTTTTCGGCATCATCATTCTGCTCGACAACATTGGCAAGGCGGCCGATCCGTCATTCAGCATCATTTCCAAATTGAGTCTTGTCATGCCCGAAATCATCCTCGGCCTGCTGATGGGCGGCTCGGTGATTTACTGGTTCACCGGAGCATCGTGTCAGGCAGTAGTGACCGGCGCTTATCGCGCGGTAGTTTATATCCAGGAACACATCAAGCTCGATGCTGCCGTCGCGTCCGCAAAAGACAGCAAGGAGGTCGTCCGCATTTGCACAGTTTATGCGCAGAAAGGCATGTGGAACATCTTCATCGTGATTTTCTGCCTCGCACTGTCGCTGGCGTTTTTCAACCCGTATTTCTTCATCGGATATCTTATCGCCATCGCATTCTTTGGTTTGTTTCAGGCTATTTTCATGGCCAACGCCGGCGGTGCGTGGGACAACGCCAAAAAAATCGTCGAAGTGGAATTGCGCCAGAAGGGCACCGATTTGCACGCCGCGACAGTCGTCGGCGACACTGTGGGCGATCCGTTCAAGGACACGTCGTCCGTGGCGTTGAATCCGGTGATCAAATTCACTACGCTCTTCGGCCTGCTCGCGGTGGAAATCGCCGTGACGATACAAAGCCAGAATTTGAAGAACGTCATCGGCGGTGTGCTTTTCATCACCGCGCTGATATTTGTCCACCGGTCATTTTACGCCATGCGAGTTCCCGACGCCAACGATGAAACATCCTCGTCGCCGGACGGGCTTGCAAAAAACGATGCAAACGATTCCCGCTGGACGGCGAACAGCTTGAACGGTCAGGATAAATCGGCGGTTGCTCCGACTTTGGAAGGATCATCTCGTTGATAGTGTCATGAGTTTATTGTTTCCAAAGAAATGAATTTTGGACAGGCGATGGATTGATCGCCCGATGTGGCATCAATGTTTTATGAACATACTTCTCATAAGTCCCCGGACGCCGGACACGTTCTGGAGTTTCAAACACGCCATCCGGTTCGTTTCCCGCCGGGCATCCATGCCGCCGCTCGGACTGCTCACCGTGGCCGCGATGCTGCCGCCAGAATGGGAACTCAAGCTGGTGGATTTGAACGTGGAAAAGCTCAAGGACGACGACCTGCGCCGGGCGGATTATGTTTTGCTCGGCGCAATGATTGTGCAAAAGGATTCTGTGCGCGAAATCATGGCGCGGTGCGCAGCTTTTGGAAAAACAGTCATCGCGGGCGGCCCCTTGTTCACCACTGGCCACGAGGAGTTTCCGGAGATCCGCCACTTTGTTCTGGGCGAGGCCGAGGAACTCATGCCGCAGGTGGTGGCCGACATGCGGAGCGGACAGCTTCAGGCGATTTATCTCGCGCCGCACCGGCCGGACATCACGCGCACGCCGTCGCCGCGCTGGGACCTCATTAAGCTGCGATATTACGTCACGATGTCCGTGCAATTCTCACGCGGCTGCCCGTTCGACTGCGAATTTTGCGACATCATCGTGATGAACGGCCGCGTGCCGCGCACGAAAACCCCCGCGCAATTGATTGCCGAACTGGACGCGCTGCGCCAGCGCGGATGGAAGGACATGGTTTTCATCGTGGACGACAATTTCATCGGCAACAAGGCTCGGACCAAGACCCTGCTGCACGCGTTGATCGAATGGCGCCGGCGCACGCGCAGCCGCATCGGATTTCTCACCGAGGCGTCGGTCAACCTCGCCGACGACCCGGAATTGTGCGCGCTGATGGTCGAGGCCGGGTTCAAAAAAGTTTTTGTTGGCATCGAAACGCCGTCGGTCGAGGCGCTGGCGGAATGTCACAAGGTGCAGAACCGGAATCGTGATTTGGTCGCCTCGGTAAAAACATTGCAACGCGCCGGGCTGGAAGTCATGGGCGGATTCATCGTGGGCTTCGACAGCGACCAGAAGGACATTTTCAAGCGGCAGTTCGAATTCATCCAGCGCTCCGGTGTGGCGACGGCGATGGTGGGATTGCTGACCGCATTGCCGCAGACGCGACTGTGGCAGCGGCTGAAATCCGAAGGCCGTTTGGAAGTTGAAAGCTCCGGCAACAACACCGACGCGGCGCTGAACTTCAAACCGAAACTGAACCGCGACTTCCTTCAATCCGGCTACCGCGATCTGGTGAGGAAATTATACGAGCCTGGAAATTATTACCGGCGCATCCGCACGTTTCTCAAAAGCCACCGGCCAGGCGGACCGCGACGCCGCCTGTCGCGCGCGGACTTCATTGCCTTTCTAAAATCATCCTGGCTGCTCGGCGTGTGGCACCGTGGACGCGTTGGATATTGGCGGCTGTTTTGGGGCACGCTCATCCGGCGACCGCGCCAGTTTCCGCAGGCCATCGAGCTTGCGATTCTTGGCTATCACTTTCGCCGCGTGGCAAAAGCGGTGTAAATGCGCCCGTTTGGCGTGGAGAATCAGCGGCAAGTTATGGTCATCATTAACCAATTGACGGTTGGCGGAGAATGTCGGGCATGGTTAGCTTTTAAAAGTGAAAAAGAATAATAAATCGGACGCGACCGGCACGATTTTGGAATACGCGCTGGAAAAATATCCCGTTTCACTCAAGCTTCGCGACGGCACGCCGGTTGTCATCCGTCCTTTTTGCCGCCGGGATGAAAACCGGCTGCATAAATTTTTGCTGGCCGTGCCCGAGGAGGAGCGCCTGTTCATCAAGAAGCGCATTTTCGAGCGCGCGAATTTTCACGAATGGTGTCGGCATGCCGATTTCTTGGAAAATCTGCCGCTGCTGATGCTGCACGGTGAAAAAATCATAGGCGAAGCCACCTTGCGCCAGCGTCCCGGCGGATGGAAGCGCCACATCGGCGTTCTTACCATGCTGACGCATCCGGATTTTCGCGGACGGGATGTCTCCAGGATGTTAATTGCCGAACAGGTTGAGATCGCGGGCGCCGTCGGCCTGCGCAAACTGGAATCCGAACTCAACGGCGAACGCAAGATCGCCATCCGCTCGCTTGAAGACGCCGGTTTCCATCTTTTGATGCGCCGGACGGATTATGTGCTCGACATGAACGCGGTTCCGCACGATTACGTCCTTATGGGGCTGGATTTGAGAGTGGAGGAAGAATATGCCGGAGTCGGAGAATAGCAAAAATTCGGAGCCTTTATGAACGCTACATTGAGATTGATTGAAAAACAAATCGCGATGTCGGACTTCAGAAATCGCGCGGGCCAAACCCCTTCTCAAAACGCCCCGGTGCCGGGCCGTTTTATGACGAAGGAGGGCGCGGCTTTCGGCCCCTGCCTGTTTATTTCACGCGAATGCGGCAGCGGTGCCAGCCTTTTGGCGCAGACGGTCGGCGGCCGGCTGGGATGGAATGTTTTTGACGCCAAGATTGTTGACGAAATAGCGCAGGCCGCCAACATTCACCGCCAGCTGGTGAAAAGCGTGGATGAGCGCATCCATACTTATTGGGAGCAGACCTTGCGGGAGCTTTTGATGGACGATTTGGCGGACAAAAAGTATTTGGTTCTCCTCAAACAAGTGGTCACGGCATTGGGATCTCACGGCAATGTCGTGTTTGTCGGGCGTGGCGCGCAATATATTCTTCCGGCACAATGCGGGTTAAGCCTGCGCCTGGCAGCGCCATTGGAGGCGCGTGCGAAGCGCATGGCCGAGCAGATGAAATTATCCTTGGAAGAAGCGCGGTTAAAAGTGCGGAAGATAGACGCGGAACGCGCGGCTTTTGTCCGGAAAACTTTCAAAAAAGACGCTGCCTCACCTCTAAATTACGACCTGATAATCAACACCGGCGAAATCAACATTGAAAGCGCCGCCAACATCGTGCTGGCTTCCATTCGGGAAAAACTCGGCGTCTGCCCTAAAAACCAGCTTGGCTGAACTTAAACGATGGGTGGTTTTGAACCGGCGGGGCATTTGAAGGATTTTCATAACCAACTCCAATTCGTTGAAAATGAATTCAAACAAAAGTTTGTTGAAAAAAAGGAGCTGCAAAAATTCAAAATCGGTGCGATTCGCTATTGGATTTACAAAACGGCGACAAAAATACCAATAGCCCCGGCACCGCGCACACTGGCGGAGCAAAATCATATATTTGCGACCATTGCAGATTTACCAGAACAAGATAATGACCTTCCCGAAGGAATTGTCTCACCGGCGACAAAACTTGCCAAAAAGACAAAAGCAAAATCACGAAAATGAAAGTCGCACTTTACGCCAGAGTGTCTTCCGAACAGCAAGCCGAAAAGGACTTGTCCATTCCTGCACAATTGAAAGCGTTGAATAATTACGACTAAAAAAGGGCTGGGACGTGGTTAAAGAGTTGGTGGATAAAGCGGAAAGCGCGCGTTCCGCAAATCGTCCGGCATTTCAAGAGATGATTGCTTTTACAAAACAAAAGCCGCTACTTTTTCAAGGCATCCTCGTTTGGAAACTTTCACGATTTGCCCGCAACCGTGAGGATTCAATTTTATACAAATCGCTGCTTCGCAAACGCGGCGTGCAAGTGATCTCAATAAATGAGCAAATTGACGATTCGCCCACTGGTCGTTTGCTTGAAGGCATGATTGAATCCATTGACGAATTCTATTCGGCCAATCTTGGACAAGATACACGACGCGGCATGAAAGAAAACGCGCAGCGGGGATTTTTGAACGGTGCGCCGGTCTCATTTGGCTACCGGGCGATCTTCAAAGATATTAACGGCGTGAAAAAGCGGGTGATTGAGTTGAATGAGGATGAAGCACATGTCGTTAAATGCGCTTTTGATTTATTTCTTCAAGGTGAGGGTGCAAAGATAATCGCTCAACGTCTTAACGCAGAGGGCTTCCGCAACCGGCAAGGTAAGCTGTGGAATAAAAATTTAACCCTCTATTTGCTGAAAAATGAAATTTACACGGGCACTTACATTTGGAACCGCTTCAACAAAGCCAACGGCTTAAAAGTGCTAAACCCGGAATCTGAAATCGTGCGGATTCCAAATCATCATGCGCCATTGATTGACCAAACATCATTTGAGCGCGTCCAGCGGATGCTGAAAGAACGTGCGCCGGAAATGAAATCACACCCGCGCGCCGTCGCCAGTCAGTATCTATTGAGCGGCCTTGTCTTTTGTTCCCACTGCGGCTCAAAAATGATTGCCAGCACCGCGAAATCGGGAAAGTTTGTTTATTATGCGTGCCAGCGAAAATTCAAAGAGGGGAAAGCAAGCTGCTCGCAAAAAAGTCTCAATGCGGAAAAACTTGAACCGTGCATTGTGGACACGATCAAAGACCGGGTTTTAACAAAGGAAATTCTGTCCAAACTTGTCTGCATGGTTTGTGTAGAACTCGAAAATGGCGAAGCGGAATCAGATGCAAAGCGAGTGACGCTAAAAGGTCAATTGGCAGAAACCGAAAAAAAGCTCGCTCGGTATTATGAATTGATTGAAAGCAATTCGCTCAACATTGCCGACGTTGCACCACGTCTTCGGGAGTTGAACGCAGAAAAAGAAACCGCCAACGCCGAAATTGCCCGGCTCTATGCACAGACGACGCGCGCCGTGGCTTTTCCAAAACCATCAGAAGAAACAGTTACGGCCTACGTCGAAGATTTACGAAATACGTTAAACGAGGGAAGCATTATGAGCCGGAAAGTATTCTTGAATTCTTTCGTCCGGCGCATAAACATCAAGAATTCAGAGGCGGAAATTGAATATACTTGCCCGATTGGACTTGGCGGAAACCGCAGAAACGAGGTTCTTTCTATGGCACGGATTGGCTCCAGAGGAAGGACTCGAACCTTCAACATCACGGTTAACAGCCGCGTGCTCTACCATTGAGCTACTCTGGAATCAAACGGGCATGCAATCTACATTCCAGGTTTTTTCGCGTCAATGTT
>Ga0182013_10001785_pt1 | contig 29027 bp, 5 predicted proteins | sample 612S2MmetaG_FD_120487 | JGI IMG/M metagenome (GOLD analysis project Ga0182013, IMG submission 120487) | Permafrost microbial communities from Stordalen Mire, Sweden - 612S2M metaG | ecosystem: Environmental > Terrestrial > Soil > Wetlands > Permafrost | place: Sweden: Stordalen | collected... | reverse complement strand
CCGGTGGGACCATTGCTCGCGTTGCCGGACACCGGCCTGACTTTCCTCGACGTCATTCCGGCAATGCGCGACAAGTTTCTAACGCAAGAACGGCTGGGACCGCAATCGGCAACAAAACAGGTTTCCGGGGAGCACAAAGGCGAAGTGACCTTTGATTTCGACTTGAAATGAGCCTGGATGCCCGACTTTCAAACCAGAAAAACGGAAGCCCTCATCCTTGCCAATAAAAATCATCTGCTTTAAGGTGGGAGCACATTAACCAATATTAATGCCTCCCTCCCTGACTGGATCTGAATATGCGAACGCTCAAATCATTCTTTTTGATCTGGCTTGTTACATTGGCCCCAATTGTCGCGACCAGAAACGCCACCGGAGAATCGGTCTTGACCTACCATAATGACAATGCGCGCACCGGAGCGAACACAAACGAATCAATTTTGACCCTGTCAAATGTCAACACCAACACATTTGGACTGTTAATGAAGTACGATGTTGATGCTTATGTTTATACGCAGCCGCTGTTCGTTCCTGGAGTAAAAATTCCAAACCAAGGCACACGTGACTCCGTATATGTGGCGACGGAAAATGACAGCGTATATGCCTTCGACGCCAACAGCAACTCCGGCGCAAACGGTGGTTTGCTGTGGCATGTCAGTTTGGGGGATGGAATCAACATCACAACCAACCACGAATTTGGCGGACGCTATCACAACAATGTCCTGCAAGACATGCTTCCAAGAGTAGGCATCACTGGCACGCCGGTCATTGACGCCGCATCGGGAACCCTCTATGTGGTAGCGCTGAACCGGGAAGCGACAGCGATTACAACAAATTATTATCAACGAATCCACGCGTTGAACATCGCCACGGGAGCAGAACAACCTTATAGCCCGGTGGTGATAACGGCTTCCGTTCCAGGAACTGGCGTTGGAAGTTCGGGAGGAATTTTGAAATTTGACGCAAAGCAGCAAAATGAACGTTGTGCTCTCACGCTTGCAGATCGAATTCTATATATTGCCTATAGCAGTTATGCAGATACCGATCCATACCATGGATGGATAATGGGCTATAATGCCCGAAATCTTCAGCTATTGACCAACTATGTCTTCAACACCACTCCCAATGCAACAAAAGCCATCTTTGGCCCACACGCAGCAGAAGGAGCCCTCTGGATGAGCGGCAGTGGACTATGCGTTGATGCTAACTACAACCTTTATTTTGAAGTTGCCAACGGCAGTTTCGACGTGAACACCGGCGGAGTAGATTATGGTGACAGCTTTATGAGGCTCTCCGCATCAAATGGGCTGGCAGTTGCCGACTACTTCACGCCGTTTAATCAGGCTGCATTACAAGCAGCCGATGCAGATTTAGGTTCCGGAGGCCCTGTATTGCTACCGGATGATGCTGGCAGCGCTACACATCCGCACCTGTTAGTTGGCGGCGGAAAGGAAGGAAAGATTTACCTGGTGGATCGCGACGCTATGGGTCATTTCAATTCATCCAATGACAACCAAATCGTGCAATACTTTGCCGCGGGAGTCGGAAAAATTTTCAGCACGCCAGCTTATTTTAATCATCAACTCTATTACCAAGGCATCGGCGGAGTGATGAAAGCCTTCACCATCAGCAATGGACTTTTTACCACCACAGCCACTTCCGCATCCAAGACCAGTTTCAGCGGTTTCGGCACTACGCCGTCCATCTCGGCAAACGGAACAAGCAATGCAATTGTGTGGACCATCCAAACAGATGGCGCGGTTCGTGGCACACCTGCGATATTGCACGCCTACAATGCGACGAATCTGACCAAAGAACTTTACAACAGCCGGCAACTGCCCGATCGCGACAATCCAGGCAACGCAGTCAAGATGACCGTGCCGACAGTGGCCAATGGCAAGGTCTTCGTCGGAGTGCAATATGCCCTGTCCATTTTTGGCAATGGAATTTTTCTACCCAAACCGGTCATCTCACCTGATGGTGGAAACTATGCCAATTTGGTAACCGTGACGCTTTCAGACGCTGTTGCGGATGCGTCGATCTATTACACATTGGATGACACCACGCCTACAACCTCCTCCTCGCTTTACACCGTCCCATTTGCGATTACTAACACCTTAGAGCTTGATGCTATAGCCATCAAAAATGGAGCGGTCAACAGCGGTATTAACTCCGCTTCATTCGTCAATACCGCCGCTGCCGGGCATGGCAGCGGATTAGCCGGGCCAAACCTTGTCAGCGGTCAAAGTAATTCTATAGCAACCTGGAGCGGTTCGGTCCAAGCGCAATATGACGAGACTTATACTTTCTCGTCGTTCACTCGTAATGGTGTGCGCCTGTGGGTCAACGGCCAGTTGCTCATCAATGACTGGGCTATCCATTCATCGGCAATCACAAACAGCGGTAACATTGCTCTCAAAGCTCAGGAACTCTACAATCTACAATTAGATTACCTTCAATATGACAGCAACAACGTATTGCAACTTTTGTGGAGCAGTCCTTCAACCGCGCAGAATACCATCCCAAATTCGCAGTTCTATCCTTACACTAATCCACCGCCCACAGTTTCTTTGGTCCGGCCTGCCAACGGTGCCGCTTACACTGGCAGCGCGAGCATAACCGTTGGATCTGATGCCGAAGCACAATACAATCCAATTGGCAAAGTAGATTTTTACAGTGATGGGAAATTGCTCGGTACTTTGAGCAATAGTATATACGCGCCAGTCTATGCGATGACTGTGACCGATTTAAAAACAGGGAATCATAACTTCATCGCCGTTGCCACCGATGGCAGCGGACTATCCAGCACATCGGCTCCGATCACTGTTACCGTTACTGCTGGCAGCGGACTACCTTATGGCATGACGACAAACGGAATTACGCCGCCATTTCTTAATATGCCGACAACATACAACAGTGCGCTCCCTCCATTGCTTTCTGAAACGGGCGTTTACAGCGACACACCCAGTCGCACCCCAGCTTGCGGATTGATTGCTTACAGCCTCAATTCCCCACTGTGGACCGACGGCGCGGTGAAAACCTATTATTTAGCGGTGCCAAACAACGGCGAAGTCATCACACCAGACGAGCAGATAAGATTGCACCCGACCAATTCATGGACTTTCCCGGCAGGAACTGTTTTCGTCAAGAATTTCGATCTAACCGTGGATGAAACCAATCCGACTGTTCCTCGTCGCCGACTGGAAACCCAAATCCTCGTGCGCGACACCAACGGATCGGTCTACGGCGTGACTTACAAATGGCGTGCGGACAGCAGCGACGCCGACCTGCTGGCGAACGGTTTAAGCGAAGACATCATTGTCACCAACGAGACCGGAATACGCACTCAAACCTGGACATATTTAAGTCCGGCTGACTGCCTGACATGTCATACTCCCATGGCCGGCTACGTTCTCGGAGTCAACACGCGCCAGCTCAACGGCAACTTCACTTATCCCGCCACTGGCGTCATCGACAATCAAATTCGCACGTTGAACCGGCTTGGACTCTTCAGTCCCGCCATCAACGAAGCAATCATCGCAAATCTTCCGAAGCTGTCCGCACTCACAAATTCAGGCGCCTCAGTGGAAGAACGAGCACGTTCCTACCTGGACGCGAACTGTGCGCAATGTCATCGCCCGGGCGGCATCGGCAATTTTGACGCACGTTATGACACGCCATTGGACAAGCAACATATTGTCAATTATCCGGCGTCATTTTCGCTGGGCTACAGCAACGCCTGCATCATCATGCCAAAGGATTTCTTACGTTCCGTCATTCAAGACCGGATGAACACGAACACCATGACCATAAAAATGCCGCCGCTTGGGCGAAATGTTATTGACACAAATGCCGTCAATTTAATCCGTGACTGGATCAACAGCCTGCCCACTGCGTCGTCATCTCCATAGGACGTCTGTCATCCACCAGGGAAAAGCATATCATTTTACATTGCCTGAAACACAAGTGCGCTCATCGGTGGCAGATAAAACTTAGCGGACTGTTGCTGGTTGTGACACGGAACACTTTCGGCAGTAACGCCGCCGAGATTTCCCTTGTTGCCGCCGCCGTAAATTGCCGCATCACTGTTCAGCATTTCGCGCCACTTGCCCGCGCGCGGAAGGCCAATGCGATAGTTTTCTCGAGGAACAGGTGTGAGGTTCAATATGATGACGAGTGGATTTGAACCGTCAGCATTTTGTCTGGCAAAGGAAATGACGCTATTGTCGCGATCCGTGCAGTCAATCCAGTAAAATCCGGCATGGTCGTAATCGCCCTGCCACAAACCGGACGCACCAACGTAAAGCTTGTTTAAGTCTTCAACAAATTTTTGAATGCCGCGATGGAACGGCCCGGCGTCGAGCAGCCACCAGTCAAGCTGGCCATTTTCGTTCCACTCGGCACTCTGTCCGATTTCACAGCCCATGAACAACAGTTTCTTTCCAGGGAAAAGCCATTGATACGCAAGCAACGTGCGCAGGCTGGCGAATTTCTGCCAGTCGTCGCCGGGCATGCGGCGGATCAGCGATCCCTTGCCGTGGACAACTTCATCGTGTGACAGCGGCAGGATAAAATTTTCGTTGTGATGATAGAGCATCGCGAAAGTGAGGTCGTTCTGATGATATTTGCGGTGGATGGGTTCGTGTTTGAAATAGCCGAGGGTGTCGTGCATCCAGCCCATGTTCCATTTGAACGAGAAACCGAGTCCTCCGATATAAGGCGGGCGTGTGACCTGCGGCCACGCGGTGGATTCCTCCGCAATCGTCATCACTCCGGGAAATTCCGTGTGCGTGAGGTGGTTGAATTTTTTCAGGAATTCAATCGCCTCCAGATTTTCGCGCCCGCCGAATTGATTGGGAATCCATTCGCCGGATTTGCGCGAGTAGTCGAGATAAAGCATCGAGGCGACGGCGTCCACGCGCAGACCGTCAATGTGAAACCGTTCACACCAGAAGAGCGCGTTGGCGACGAGAAAATTAGAAACTTCGTTCCTGCCAAAATTAAAAATCAATGTGCCCCAATCCTGATGCGCGCCCTTGCGTGGGTCTTCGTGTTCGTAAAGCGCGGTGCCGTCGAATTTGGCGAGCGCCCATTCATCGCGTGGAAAATGCGCCGGCACCCAGTCCACGATGACGCCGATGCCAGCTTCGTGAAGCGCATTGACGAGAAATTGAAAATCTTCCGGCGTGCCGAAGCGGCTTGTCGGCGCGTAAAAGCCGGTGACCTGATAACCCCACGACGGATAATAGGCGTGCTCGGCCACCGGCATGAATTCAACGTGCGTGAAACCCATTCGCTTGAGGTAAATTACAAGCGGCTCGGCAAGCTCGCGGTAGCTCCACGATTCGTTCGCGGACTTTTTGCGCCATGAACCGACATGCACCTCGTAAATGCTCATTGGCGAACGCAGAGGGTCGCGGTCGCGGCGTTTTTTCAACCACGCGGAGTCGGTCCATTTAAATTTTTTCGTGTCCCAGACTATCGCCGCCTGCTTGGGCGCGACCTCGAAGAAAAAGCCGAACGGGTCCGTGTTCAGCTTGATATTTCCGTGCGCGTCACGGATCTCGAATTTGTAGTGCGCGCCGACGCCGACACCGGGAATAAAAATCTCCCAAACGCCCGACGCGCTAAGCAGGCGCATCGGATGAAAACGACCGTCCCAATTGTTGAAATCGCCGACGACACTGATGCGCTGCGCATTCGGCGCCCAGACGGCGAAACTCGTGCCATGAACGCCGTCGGGCGAACGAAGTTGAGCGCCGAGCTTGTCGTAAATTTTGCGCTCGTCACCCTTGCCGAACAAAAACAAATCCGATTCGCCAAGCGTCGGCAAAAATGAAAACGCGTCGCGCGTGCGACGGGTCTGGCCCTGATGGTTGGTGATTACCAGATCGTAGGCATAAACTTTTTTGACGGCCTTTGTGATCCCTTCAAAAACGTCGGTGTCGGGAATTCTCTTCAGCACGAACTTCGGCTTGTCTTTTTCGTGAACGGGCTGGATTTCAACCTTCGCGGCGTCCGGCAGGAGTGTGCGGACGACGAGTCCCGATCCATCGCCGAGCGGGTGCATGCCGAGAAGCATATGCGGGGATTGATGTTCCAGATCGACCAAGCTGCGCAGTTCGTCTTTGGTGAGCAACATAACGATTAAAGGTTAGGAGAGTGTTTGCGCCATGTCACGGTAAAGCAATGCCAAAGAGTAAAATTTACAACTGACGAGAACCAAGAACAAGAGCGATGCCCATCCAAATTTCTGTCCCCACCCGAGACTGACAGGGAATGACTGGACGAGAATTTCGCTAATTTTTTTACCCGTCCATTTGACCGGGTGCGGAACTATGACGAATGAAGAGCGGTCAATGCCTAAACATTTAACAATTTCCAGCTGCACGCACGCAAAGGATGAAGTGTGAAATGCGCCCGCTATCGTCAGACAGGCGTGGCTAATCTAGACGGAGTTCCTGCGGACGGGCACCGCTGAAACGGTCAAATTTTGGAAAGAATCCTTTCGATCTGCTGAGTGTGCGCAATCAAATCGCCGTCCGTCCATAAGATGAAATCGGCGCGGTTGATTTTTTGTTCCACGGGCATCTGCGCGGCGATGCGCTGCCTGATCTGCGTTGCCGTCCAGCCCCGCCCTGAGAGCCGCTGTTGCTGGTTCGCAGCGGAACAGGCGACGCAGATGACCTTGTCGAATTGAGATGCGGCCTGCGTTTCGAACAACAGCGGAATGACGACGGCGGCGAGCCGGCAATCTCCCCTGCGCCACAGTTCGACCTGGGCGAGCCAGGATTGGCGGATGCGCGGGTGGAGAATGGCCTCGATCTTTCTGCGCGCGGCAATGTCGGCGAAAACAATGCGGGCGAGTTCGCCGCGGTTCAACCCGCCATCGGATGAAATGACCTCATCGCCAAACACTTCCTTGATTTCCGCGAGCGCGGATTGACCGGGTTCGACGAGGCGGCGGGCGAGATCGTCGGTGTCCACGACCTGCACGCCGTGCGTGCGCAACATATGTGCGGCAGTGGATTTGCCCATGCCCACACCGCCGGTCAGACCAAGAACATTCATCGGCGGGACGTGGCGTCAAGGCCCGATGAGAGCGCGGTAGAAGCGGTCGTGGTAATTTGTTGAGGACGAATCTGTGAACGTGAAGGGCGGCGTACTGGTGTAGACGTTGACCCAGTTCACGAGGTTGGTGGAGGCCTGAACGATGACGCTTGACGACGTGGGACTTGAAATGGTGAGGTGGAACGCGCCGCCTGCACCGACGGAAATGCCCGCCACCTGCGGTGGCGACAGGCTAGCAACCACGTTAACAGCAACGGAAGCAGAATTATCGGACGAGTCCGGATTGGGGGTGACGGCCTGGATGAAGGCGGAATTGACAATGGCACCCACAGTGCCTGAACTCATCGTGAGAGTGAGTTGCGCGCCCGTATTGGTGGCCAGGGTGCCAACATCCCAGATTATCTGCGTCCCGATCCGGCTCACAGAACCGACGGTAAAATTGGTGGAAACAAGCGTTACACCAGAAGGGAGGGTGTCAGAAACGATGGCATTGCTGCAAGCTGAAGGGCCGTAATTGGTGACGCCAACCGTGTAAAGAACGTCACCGTTGACCAGAACGTTGGTGGCGGAGGCCGACATCAGGAGCGCGGTGTCAGACGAAAAACCAACGGGACTGCCGGTGGTGAGCGTGAGGAACCAGCCGTTGGAAATGATACCGTGATCCGTGGGCGTAACGTCCTGCACAAAGAGGGACCAAGCGCCGTTGGGATTGCCGCCGTCCATGGCTGCCAAGGTGGAACCGTAGGGCGGAGCCGGCGCAGAAATTTGAGCCGGGAAATTTCCAGCGATGCCAACCAATGCATTGATCAAATTTGTTCCGTTGGGAGTTCCAAGGCCGTCGCAAAGGTCATAACCATTGGTAGCATAAAACAAATTTGGGCTCTGGCTCCAGGTGTCGTTGCCGGTGGTGACATCGTGAAAATAACCGGCGTAATTTGGTCCCGATGCGATGGAGTAGAGCGCAGGGTTGATGAATCCGGCCGCTGATTTTCCATTGGCCGCCGCAAGCTGGTTGACGAGCGCGGTGAAGCCGGCCCACAACGGAGCGGCACAACTGGTGCCCCCAACACCAATATATTCAACACCCCCATCCGCAATGACCAGGACATCATCCGCCGTCAAAGCCACGTCGGGAGTATTGCGAAAGGTTGTCGAGCCCTGGGGAACCGTCATATTGACATCGGACTGCCAAGTTGGGATTGAATAGTAACTGCTGATGCCCCCGCTGCTTCCAGTTCCGTCATAAAGGGGACCATACCGGACATCCCAATTCCAGACGGTTTCCGAAGCATAGGAAGCACCCGCGCCGTTCATGGTCAAAGTCGTCCCACCAACCTGGGTGATATAGGGGCTGTCTGAAGGAGCGTTGAAAGTGTTTGGATTATCAACGCCGTTGACCGAGTTAACGCCGGGCGTGAAAGCATCCCCGTCTCCGGATGCATTGAAGAATGTCTGTCCTTGAAGCGCCATTTGCTGGAAAATTTGATCCGTCGTTGCGCTAGGACCACCCAACCAACCCCAAGAACAACTGAGTTGCTGGGCCAAATCATCCGAAGCCATCCGATTCAAGATGTCATTCTGAAAGCCAAAGGGGCCTTCATAAACGATCACTTTGGACAAACCCGGCGCCATGGAAAAAGCCATCTCGATATCCAATGACACTTCGATCTCGCCGCCATTCCCGCTAGGCAAGCCGCTAATGCCATCCAACAAGACATTTGTGAGCGTGGTGACACTCGTCAATCCGGCCAAGGTTTCGTAGGCATTGATATCACTGAGCAAATAGCCGTCCTCCTCATACAAGCCGAGCGTCTGACCAGCGCCATTGAGCGAGGTGCCAGGAACGTAGGCATTTCTGAAATCGTTCCCCATGTAATTGCCGGACGGACCGGAACCCGTGGTCGCCTTGGACATTGAATTTGGAGCCACTTTGGGCGACGTACTGACCGGTTTCAACCTGTATTTGGGATGCGACCAGCCATAATTGTCCAAGCCGCTGATATCCTGAACGGGCAATGTTGCAGGAACGGACGGATCCGAGTCCGGCGCAAAAAAATCACGATTCTCGACCGGATGGCGATAAGTCCGCAAAGTCAAATGAAACGCGCGTTCGACATCCGACGCCTTCCCGCTCACATCCAGCAACATGCGATTCGGATGCGTACCTGTAACCGTCAAGCCGTTCTGCCGGGCAAAATCCATCACTTTCTGATAATCCTGCTCCGTCGGGCCAAACTGCGCCGTAAATTCGGCGGGCGTCAGATAATGATGATAATAACCGGGACTGGAAGGGTCGTAAACTTGCCGGAGCAGGTTTGTCAGCGTCTCCGTATTTCGCAATGGAAGGCCTATGGCGAGGTTGATGTTCGTCTCCGCCGGAAGCTGTCCCTTGGCCTGCAACCGCGATACCGCCGCCGGAATATGACCGTGCAAGGTTTTCATGCCCGCATCCGCCGCAAAAGCCGCCGTGCCTGACAAGACCAGTCCCAGGACAACCATCCACAAACTTTTCCTCATTAAATTGGGCATAAAGCTAATCGTTTTCATAGCGGTCAAGGAAAGTTTGGCACGGGCGGGAAAGCCGTGGGTTTGTTGGTGCCTGAGACAATCGGCGTGAATTGGGGCAACGAATTGGTGGCTGCGTCATCAAAAGTAAGGGTGATGGGGCCGACGGCGTTCGGGCCGCCTGCATCACCCATGATCAGGGTGTCCTGCTGGTCCGGCGCGACCACCAAGGCATCAACAGAAGACACCGCCGTGTGATAAAGGTTTGTCAATGTGACGGTGGCCTTGATGACCTGCCCTCCCACATCGCTGACATTGATTATGGAGGGATAAGGCAGTGCAGTCGTGTCCGCATTGATGATGATGGCATTGCTGTTATAATAGGTCGTTGACACGGTGCCCAGATTGTAGGTGAAAACTGCCGTGCCAATACTGGCGGCACCGTTGAACAGGTTGAAGGTTGCGGCAATCTGCTGGCCATTGGTACCGGAGGCCGTGAAGTTCCACGCCTGAGAAGCCGGGCGTCCGCCCACGATCAGCGAACCCGGATTCATCGCACCGACATTAGCCGGCGACGTGACGCCGTTGGTGGCGAGCAATGTTGCGGTGAAGCTGGGGATGTTGGTTCCCGCCTCGGCGCGGAATGCAAACAGCAACGTGACATTTTCGCCCGGGTCAATGATGCCATTCGGCGGCGAGAATCCTTCATGCGTCAAGACCGAGCCATCTGGAACAACCAGGCTGCCGCTGGTGTCGTGAATGGTTAGCGTGGCGGCGCTTGGAGCGACCAAGGTGCCGTTGGTCGGACTGAACAATTGGAGCAGGACGGTTTTGTCCGGCTGGACCGCGGTATTGGCAATTATAGTGACCTGGAAGGACTGACTGGTCTGGCCATTGGTAAAGACAAACGTGCCATTCGTGGCAATGTAATCCGTCCCTGCAAGAGCCGTTCCATCCAGCGTTGTAAAGTTGACGGAAGTTGTCTGGTTGGTATCGTCCGTCCGCAAAATCGTAATTGTCGCTGCGACGCCCGTCTTTAAAACCGTATAGGTGGGACTTGAGAAGCTCAAGCCGGAGTTATTGTCGATGATCGTCACAACCTGATTGCTCGGGAAGATTATCTTTCCCGGTGCGGACGCATTGGTCAGGCTGACGGTGAAAGTGCGATTTCCGGTCACCAAGTTATTGTTGACGATTGGCACGCTGAAGGTGTTGGTGCCGATGCCGTTTGTAAACAGGAGCGTGCCGCTGGTGTTGGTATAGTCCTGACCGGCCAAGGCCGAGCCGTCGGAAGTGTAGTAATTTACAGACAACGGGGCGGCATTGGTATTCACCGGCTCAAGAGCCGGATTGGAGCAGACAACGGTGATGACGGCCGCACCGCTGTTTTTGAAGACACTCATGGCCGCATTGGTGAAGCTCAATCCGGCATTGGCCGGCCGGATGACGACCAAGGCGTTGCTCGGCGACACGAGCTGCACGCCGGCAGTGGCATTGGTCAGCGACATGTTGAAGGTGACATTGGTCACGCCATTAGCGTTGTACAGCGGAACTGAAACCGCCTTGAGCACTTCACCGTTGGTGAAGGACAGCGTGCCGGAGGTCGCCTGATAATTGATCCCGGCCAGGGCGGAGCCGTTGGCGGTGGCATAATTCACCTGAAAGACGTTCGTGGGATTGCCGATCCTCTGGACAAACACAAGTCCCGGGCTGTTGGTTTCACTGACGTAATTAGTGCCATTGACGAAGGCCACACCGACGTTGTCGTCGAGAATGGATACATTGGCGGTGGTAGGAGTGGCAAGAGCGGCACCTCCGCCGGGATTGGAGAGATACACCGAGAAATCAACCGTGCCGAGGACGAGGCTGTTTTGAACGAGCGGAACCACGATTGTATTGCTCCTCTGGCCAGCGACAAAGGGCACGGTGCCGCTGCTCGTGATATAGCTTACCCCGGGCAGCGCTGTGCCGGACACGGTCTGATAATTGACCGACACGGCACCCGATGAACCGCCGGTGCGGACGACCGTGAGGTAGGCGTTTGTGCCGCCTTCGCTTGCAACATAACTGTTGGTGGAGAAGGCCAGCAGTCCCGGGGCATAGACGGTATCAATAATTGTGAGCGTCGCATTCGACGGGCTGTACAAAGCAGTGCCGGCGGCATTGGTCAACTGCATGGTGACCGTGGTGCTTCCCTCCGGAATGGTATTGTTGATGATGGGTATCTGGACGGTCTTGTCCGTGTCGCCGGGATTAAAGGTGACGACGGCGTTGGTCGGATAATAATCCGTACCAATGACGGCCGTGCCATTGGTGGTGGTGGAGAAATCCACGGTGCATGTTCCGCTCGCCGTGCCCTGCCTGACAATGTCAATCGTGGCGACCCCGTTCACGGTATTTTTGGGCACCGAGTAGATCGAAGACAAAAAGTTCACGGCGCTGTCATCGTTAATGATGGTGAGCACGGCTGTGGACTGGTTGCCGAGAACCGCCGGCGGCGTCGGATTCGACAGGGTCAGATTTACCGTCAGGTTCGGCGTGATGACCTGATCATCCATCACGGGAACAAGGATTGTCCTCAAAACCTCGCCCGTTGGGAAATCCAGATTGGTGGAGATACTGGTGTAATTGACGCCGTTGACGGCCGTGCCGTTGCTGGTCGCAAAATTCACCAAGACATCGCCGGAACCGTCCGCGTTGGTCCCGCTGGTGCCGCCATCGCGACGGACATTGACCACGGCATAGGCGCCGTTTTCATCCACCTGATAACCGGCCGACGTGAATTCAAACGCGCCGGAACCGGTGATCGAGCCGCCATAAAGGCGGGCGATATGCTCATGAGTCTGGTCGTCGTATTGGGTGAAGCCGCCGCCAATGACAATCATCCCATCCGCGGGCTGGATGGCGAGCGCGTCAATGTCGCTGTTCGCGCCGTCGCCGAAGTTGATGGTTGGATCCACCGCGCCGGTGGGCAGCAGGCGGGTGATGCTGTTGCGGGTGACGCCATTGGCCTGAGTGAAATCACCGGCCAAAACAATCCGATTATCGGACTGGATCGTAATGGCTTCCACGGTGCCATTGGCTCCAAGGCCCACGGCGCTGACGAAATTCGTGTCCAGAGAACCATCCGGGTTGAGGCGCGCGATGCGGTTTACGGCCGTTCCGTTAACGCTGGTGAAATCGCCGCCGACAAGGACGCTTCCATCGGTCTGGATGGCAATGGCCCGGATGTCGTTGTTGGCCCCGATGTTCGCGCTGAAATTCGTATCCACCGAACCGTCCACATTCAAACGGACGAGGTTGCCGACGACCACATTGTTGAAGTTTGTGATCGCACCGCCGACTAGAACCTGTCCCGCGTTGGCAATGGAATTGGTCGGATACGCAGCCACGGCATAAACCGTACCGCTGGCACCCAGGCCGGTGGCGAACGACGTGTCCACCGAACCGTCGTTGTTCAGGCGCGCCATACCGGGGCTGGTGACGCCGTTGATGGTGCTGAACGCACCGCCGACGTAAATCTCGCGGGATCCATTGATGAATGTTTCGGCCAGCGCAAAAACGGTGTTGTCGGCACCGGAACCGGTGTTAAAGCTGGTATCCAAAGAACCGTCCGTCATCAAACGGGCGACCCGGTGGCGAATAATGTTGTCAATATTTGCGAACGCACCGCCAATCAAAATACGGTCATCCGTCTGACTAACCACCGCATTCACGGACGCATCCGCCCCGGCCAGGCCGTTCATGAAGCCCGTGTCCAAGGTGCCGTCGGTGTTCAGGCGTGCCACACGGTTCACGTCCGAGCCATTGGCCACCGTGAAGTTTCCGCCGGCGACAATCTGACCGTCGGACTGGAGCGCGAGGGCAAAGACACTGTCATTAAAACCTGCGTACGAACTGAACGCCGCGTCCGGAGAACCGGAGGGCTGCGTGTAAGATTCCGCATCCAAAATTTGAACCGGCACATTTGTGGCTGAACCCAGCGATGCGCCAGCACTGACGTTGGTCAACGCCACGTTGAAGAAGAAGCCGGCGGGCGGAGGATTAGTCTTTCCATCGTCAAGAATCCGCACATTGAAGCTCTGGCTGATCTGGCCCGGGGCAAAGAACAAGATGCCGTTGGTGGCAACATAGTTTGTGCCAGCAAACGCGGTGGCGTCAGCGGTGGTAAAGCTGACCGATGGCGATCCGTTGGTGGAGCCGGTGCGGGTGACGGTGGCGGTCGCGTAGCCGCCATTTTCGTTGACGCGATAGGCCGACGCGCTGAACTGGAATGTGCCGTAGCTGTTGTCGTTGTTGATGATCACGGTGGCGTTGGTGACGGCCCCCAGCAACGACGGCGCGCCTGAGCCGTTCAACATCGGATTGAACAAAGAAATGGAAAACTGCCTGCTGGAACCGCCCACCGCGTGATTGTTGATCAATGGAATGATTATGCTACGAGGCGAAACATCGCCATTATTCCATGTAAGCGTGTTGGTGGAACCGGTGTAATCCGTTCCGTTAACGGCAGTTCCATCCGACGTGGCATACTGGACATTCAAGGTTCCCTCACTGCCGACGGTGCGGGTGACCGTGACAACAATCGATCCGGCGCTCAGACTGCCGGTGTAATAATTGGTGGTGAAATTCAAATAGCCCTGGAAATTGGGATTGATGATCCTCAACACCGTATTTGTAAGACCGAACGCCGCGTTGCCGCTGCTCAAGTCCTGAATGTTAAACAACTGCAAGTTGACGATTTTTTCCACGCTTGATCTGGAGCTGTTTTGCAAGACGGAAACCGAGAATGAATTGGAGGTCTGGGCGGGATTAAATGTCAGTGTGCCGCTGGCGGCCGTGTAATCGGTGCCAAGCACGGCGGTGCTTCCATTGGTCGTGGTTTGATAGTTCAGCTCAACCGTGCCTGAAGTGCTGTTGGTGCGGACCACGCCCAAGACGGCACTTGAATTGGTGGCCGTGAAGCTCGAAGCGGCAAAACCAAACACGCCGTCCTGATGGGCATCGTCCACCACGGTGAGGGGGGCGACCGATTCACCCAGCGCGACGCCGAGCGGAATATTCTGGCCGCCGAGATAAAACTGGTCGGCTCCGCTGGGATTGGCCATCTGGAACTGGGCATTCAGATTGCCGGATGACAGCGAGTCGTTGATGATGCTGACGAGAACGGCCGCGGGGCCGTTTAATCCAAACCTCCAAAACGCTCCGGCCACAACACTGTCGTTCATCAGGCCACCCGCTCCATACAGACCGTCGCTGTGCATACGGGAAGGACCAAAAAATTCCCACTCTATCGGATAAGTCGGGGCGGTGGCATCATAGGTGTAATCCGAGCCACTTTGGGCCAAACCGGGCAGCACGGAGAAGTTGGCCGACGCATAACCCAAGAAACCGTTGGTCCGAACCAAGCTCACGGACTCAAATGAGTCCGTCTTGTTAACCGCATAACTGGTTGCAGCCATGCCGATATTACCCGGCCCGGGCGTGGCCCCGCCAATCAGCCGGGCGACATTGCCACGATTGCGGATACCATCCCGCGTCTTTGGTTCCGGCCAGATGTTCAGATTCAAATATGCCCCCAGACTGGAATCGAAGCCATAATCTCCCGGCCGGACATTGACATCGAACTGACCGCCGCCCACCTGGGCGAAGCTGCCGGCGATCATCACATTGCCATCCGATTGAACCCCGGACGCGTAAACAGTCCCGGGCGGATCTATGAAACGGATGCGCGGCAGTCCGGCAAACTGGTTATAGGCGGTGTCCATGAAGGAGGTATCCACCGTGCCATCGGCAAACAGGCGGGTGAAGCCGAGGCGATGCGTTCCGTTGAAGGAGGTAAACGCCCCGCCCACATAAATGGTGCCGTCCAACTGCGGTGTAATGGAATAGACCGAATTATCCGTGCCCGTGCCGGAGTAGAAGCCGGAGTCAAGAGACCCATCCTGATTCAGGCGCACAACATGGTTCTGAGAACTGCCGTTGATGTGGGTGAAATCACCGCCCGCGAGAAGCTGGTTATTGAGCTGCCAGGCCAGAGACCGCACCACGTTATCGGCACCCGTGCCAGGATTAAACGAGGTGTCGAGAGTGCCATCCGTATTCAACCGCGCAATGTTGGCATAAATCTGCCCTGACACACCAAACTTGCCGCCAATGAGAATCGCCCCCGTGTTCGGCGGCACGGTAACCGTTCCGGAATACGCCCATACCGCCCCGAAATTGGGGTTGCCGCCCTGATTCATGACAATCGTAATCCGGTTGGCCGTCAAGCCGCCGGTCGGACCGAAGGGCACAACAAAGTTGCCCACCCCATTGTTGGTCAAGGTATCGTAAATCAGCACCCCGGTGCCGGCAGCCACATTGGTGTTGCCGTAATACACCTGCATATCATTTGATATGGTGTTGAAATTGTAATTCACCGTGAGCAGGCCGGCCGTGATTTTCCCCAGATTAAGGACCTGATCATTCTCATTGGTGCCGCCGCTGGCACTAAAGTAGAACGCAGGAGCCGCCGCCATGGCATAAACAGGGCCGGAAAGCAGACTGCCCGTATTGAAAGTCGTGTCCAAGGATCCATCGGTGTTCAACCTAGCCACATACGGACATCGGATGCTGTTGTAGGTGGTAAAATCACCAGCAATCATCACCTGGCCGTTTGACAATGGAAGAACGCTCCAAACCGTGCCATTTGCGCCCGCACCGGGAGAGAAGGTTGTGTCCAGCGAGCCGTCAGAGTTGAGGCGGGCGATGGAATTGCGCTGAACGCCGTTGTAGGAGGCAAATTTCCCGCCGATGACAACCTGATTATTGACCGTCAAAGCGACCGACCGGATAAACTCGCCGCCCGGAACCACATTGACGCCAGTGCCGGAACTGAATGTAGTATCAAGCGAACCATCCAATTTCAAGCGGGCCAGACCGTTGACGGTATAAGTATTGTTACCATCAGCATAGGTGACAAAAGCACCGCCGATGATCGTCTCATTATTGGTGGTAACCGCCAAGCCATAGATTTCGCTGGTGCTTTCCGTGCCGGGATTTCCCACCGACGAACCAATCGTTGCCGTCGGCACGGCCAAGTCCGAACCATAATCCGGATTCCACAACTCATCCACCGAGCCGGCCGGCGGGCTCAAGTCGTCGAACAGAATGGTGACATCGCATTCGTCAACCATGCCGACCTGATACGGATTTTTATCCGAATCCTCGGCATAAATATCTATATGAATGTCCTTGTTGAACTCCGTCAAATTGTTGTCGGTGACGTTGAAAGAAATCGGCTGCGAAATAAATTTCTTGGCGGCAAAAGTGAGGGTGCCCGGGTCGGCAGCCGTGGGATTATAGTCAATGACCGCAGTATCACGAACGTCGCCCGGAGTTGTTGGAGTGGCGTAATCCGAACCGGGCTGCAACGGGAAATAAATGTTGTCACTGTTGTCGCCCGTATTATCAAGCGCGTAGTTATCGAAACGATAGAACACCGTCTGGGCGGCGAGATTCGTGCCCGTCCGGTTGACATAAACAGTCACCGGGGTTCCATGCCAATAGGCGGACTGGACGTCGCGTGGAACGCGGTAATTGGCCTTCGAGAAGTTGAAGATGGCGTTGGTGGGCACCAAACTGTAAACGATGTTGGTTGAAACAATTGTATTCGTTGTTCCGGGAATCGTGTTAGTGGCCACCACCCTGGACTGGCTTGCGCCCCTGGGATCGATGTCACAATCCAGAATCCGGCACAAAGCCTGACCGTAAACGGGATCCACGCGCGGGGCTGACACATCGGCCGATTCCGACGGATCACGACGGGGATTGGACAATGCGATGGTGAAATCCCGGTTCGGTTCATACGACAGACCCGTTGTGTCCAACTCCCCAAATGGGGCGACGTGAGGCAAGATTTCGACGTAAATGGTCTTGCTCATCTCGTAATCATCGAAAACCAGCGTACCGGTGACAGGAATATAATCCACATCGGCCACAGCCGGAAGATCGCCATTGGTGAGAACGTTTACATTCCCGTCCACGGTCGTATAATCCACCGCCACCCGGCCCGTTGAACCGGCCACGCGCGTGACAGTGACCAGCATCCCCGGCACATCATAATCATAGTAGCTGTGGTATGTGGACTCAAATTGATTGGCATTAAAAGGCCCCTCAATATAACTCGCCGATTCCGTTTCAGTTTCAGCGCATTGATACAGCAGAAGGGGATTTCCGTTGGTGCTGAACAGCCCGGTCTCGTCAATATTTTCCGTGGCGAAACGGAACACGCCGGACGGATGATAAGCCCAGTTCAAGGAAATAGGCCCGACGCCATTTGTCGTGTAGAGGATGTATGGCGGATACGGGACAAAGGTGTAACCGAAACTGGCCTTTGTATCCGCAACAAAATAATAGGAAGTTCCGGCCCTGGCATTGAAGCGTAATCCACTCGGTCCACCATAGGGCTGAAAATAGTATTCCTCAATGTTTTCAAACGGCAATGTAAACAAAAGCAAATTAGTACTGTTAAGGGCATTGGTGTTGTAAATATTCTGGTGTGTATAATTTTCCTGCATCTCGCTTAAATTGCCAAACGTCTGCGGGTAAAGGTCGTCGTTGGCGGCCACCTGATTGAGGCCGGACAAGTTGTTGCCGGTGAAAACGGCCAAAACGGTGTCGAGCTTCGTGCCGTTGGTGGCGTAGCTGCCAATGGTGTCCAATTCCACCTCGCCATCGGACGGGGCAGTCCACTGGAACCAAACCGGTGCGTTGGGAGCAAAGCCGGCGATGTTCGGATCGCCGGGTTCCGCCGCGCCGCCGGTGTTATCAATGTTTGTCGCACCCCAATCTCCGGAAAGGACAACCGGACTGAAGAAGCTCAAGCCATAGGCGCTGTTGGTTTCAACAATGAAAACGGCCGCCGTACTGGGAGGCAGGAGCACGCCGGGTGCCGTCGGACTGCTCAAGCTCACCGTGAACGACCGGTTGCTCTCCACCAGGTTGTTGGGAATGATCGGCACGGCGAAATAATTGGTGACCAATCCGTTGGTGAACATCAGCGTGCCGCTGGTCGTCTTAAAATCCGTCCCCGCCACGGCCGAACCGGGAGCGGTTGAATACTGCACGGACACGGGCTCGACATTTGTATTGGAACAAACGACCGCGATGATGGCGTTGCCGGAATTTTTGAACACGGTCAGGTTGGAACTTACCAGACTCAATCCAGCATTGGCATCCTGGTCCACAACCGTGGCAACAGAGGGGGAAGTGAGCTGGCCTCCGACGGGGTTATTGGACAAGCCGACCATGAACGTCAAATTACCGGTCACAAGCGGGTCGTAGATCAAGGGGATGGCGATGGTCTGAAGCGACTGGCCGTTGGTAAATGTAATGGTGCCGGCGGACGCGACATAATTTGTGCCGGCCACCGCCGTGCCGTTGGTCGTATAGTAACCGACCGTGGTGATGCCGTTGGTGCCGTTGAGCCGCAGGACATTCAACAACGCGGAAGACGATCCAAAACCATAGGGCTCGGTGGCGGTATATGTCGTGGCGTCAAAGGCGATGCCGATGTTGGTGTTCAAGATGGCGAGGGTTGCGGTGGCGGGCACCGCGAGCGCCGCGCCGCCCGTTGGATTGGAAAGAAACACGGAGAGACTTTCAGTCCCCTCCGCCGTAGCCGTGTTGAGAACCTGCACCGCAAAGGTCTTGACCGTCTCACCTTCGCCAAAAGACAAGATGCCGTTTGTGGCGACATATTTTACGCCGGCCACCGCCGTGCCATCCAGCGTGCTGAAGCCGACGGTGACTGTGCCAGCGGAACCGTTCGTGCGGACGACCGTTATGATGGCGTTTGTATAGCCCGCGCCACCACCCTCTGTGACCGCATAATTTGCCGACGAGAAGGCCAACTGACCGGGCGCGTTGGCGGTGTCAATGATGGTCAGCACCGCATTCGAGGGGGCATATAAAAGCGAACCGGTTGGACCGGTAAGACTCATATCCACCGTCTGATTACCCTCCGGCACGCCATTATTGACGATCGGTACCGTAACCGCGACGTTTGAAACGCCCGGATTGAATATGACGGTCTGACTGACGGGATAATAATCCGTGCCCACCTGGGCCGATCCACCGGCAACCGTGCTGAAATTGACAATGGACGTTCCAAAGGTGCTTCCCTGCCGGACGATGTTGATGGTCGCCGCGCCATTGACAGCGTTCTTTGGAACCGTGTAGGTAGCCGAGGAGAAATTGACCTCACTGTCGTCATTGATAATGTTGAGGACGGCCGTGGGCTGATTGCCAAATTGCGCCGGAGGCAGCGGATTAACGGCCAGATTCACGGTCAGGTTGGTTGTGATGACCATATCGTCAATGAGAGAAACGGTGATAGTGCGAATGACCTCGCCCTCCGGGAAATCCAGATTATTTGTTACCGCACGATAATTGGTACCGGCCATCGCAGAGCCGTCGCTGGTATAGGCAGGCACAAAGACATCGCCCGACCCGTCCGAATTGGTCCCGCTGGTGCCGCCGGTGCGGATGACGGTGATGACAATATTGGTGCTGTTCTCATCGGCCTGATAATTTGCCGATGAAAATTCAAATGCTCCGGAACCGCCGATTGAACCGCCATAAATCCGGACCAGATAGTTTTGCGTCTGACTGTCATACTGGGTGAACCCGCCGCCGAGGATGATTTTTTCATCAGGAACATTCGTCGGATAACCTGAAATCACGTCCTCCTGGACTGCTATGGCTGCGACGAAATTGTTGGCACCCGCGCCGAAATTAATGGTGGGATCCACCGTGCCGTCGGGATTCAGGCGGGTGATGGCGTTGCGCGTAACGCCATTGCAGGTGGTGAATTCGCCGCCCACAACTATCCGGCTGTCCGTCTGCAACGCGATGCTAAACACGCCGTTGTTCGCGCCGATCCCGGGATGGAAAGAAGCGTCCACGGAACCATTCGCATTCAACCGGGCGATGTAATTCAGGGAGCTGCCGTTGACAGCGGTGAAAAAGCCGCCGATGAGAATCTCGCCGTTCAACTGCAAAGTGATCGCACGGACGGAGCCATTCGCACCAGCGCCGGGATTAAAAGTCGCGTCAACCGAGCCGTCCGTGTTCAATCGGGCGATGTGGTTCATGTTGGTGTTGCCATTGACGGCGGTGAAATCGCCGCCGATGACAACCTTGCCGTCCGGCTGGACCGCCATGGCATAGACCGCGGCGTTGGCACCCAGGCCGGGATTGAAAGCCGTGTCCAGAGTGCCGTCGCTGTTGAGGCGGGCAATGCTGTTGATCGGCGTGCCGCCAATCGTCGCAAAAGCGCCGCCGATATAAATCTCGGTCTGAGCGGCAGCGTCATTTGTCGTTGAGGCGATTGCATAAACCGGATTATCCGCCCCGGAGCCGGGGTTAAACAAACTGTCGAGCGATCCGTCGGGGTTCAGACGGGCAAAATAATTCATGGCCACACTATTGAAGTTGGTGAAGAGGCCGCCGACCAGAATGCGTCCATCCGCCTGCACGGCGAGAGCGCGGACAGAGGCGCTGGCTCCGTATGCGGACGAGGGCTGGGAGAATGTTGAATCCAGCGTTCCATCCGAATTGAGGCGGGCGATGCGCTGCCGCGGCACACCATCTGCAAACGTAAAGTCGCCGCCTACCAGCAACTGATTGTTGGGCTGGAGCGCCAGGGCATAGGCGGTGTTGTTGAGTCCCAACGTATTGTAGGTGACATCCGGAGAACCCGGCGTTTCGTTGACTGATTCGGTGTCAATGATATTGAGGATTGCGTTGGTTATGGAGCCGAGCGCACCCGAAGGCGCGGCACCGCTCAAGGACACCGTTAGGAATTTCAAGCCGTCGTTCGTGCCATTGTCGATGATGGGCACCGCAAAGAACTTGCCCGTCTCGCCATTGGTGAAGGTCAGCGTGCCGTTGGTGGCATAATAGTTAGAACCGGCCAAGGCCGTGCCATTGGCCGTGGCAAAATTGACAGTGACAGTCTGGGCGATGCCGCCGACACGCATGACCGGGATGAGGGCGAAACCGCCGTATTTCTTGACGGAATAAACCGGTGACGTGAACTGGACGGTGCCGGGAGAGTCAACATTATCTATGAAAAGGGTGGCGTTGGTGTATTGGCTCAAGCTCAGGACATTCGCATTGAACTTATTGAGGGCAACGGGGTTTGCCAGCTGCAAAAAGACCGTGAGATTTGTGGTGACAACGCCGTCATCCAAAACCGGAATGGAAATAGTCCTGGAGGTCGCATCACCATCATTCCAAGAGAGCGCGTTCGTTGAAACAGGATAGTTGGTTGGAGCGATATCATAATTCACGCCATTGGTGGCCGAGCCGTTCCTTATTATCACGTTGACAGTCATCTTGCCGGAGCTGCCGCCGAGGCGGTTGACCGTTACAAGCGCGACACCGGAATTTTCGCTGACGCTGTAGGTCGGGGAAGTGAAGCCGAGGTGACCGGGTGTATAGTTGTGGTTGATGATTGTCAGCACCGCATTGGTCACCCCCAGCGCAGCGCCGCCAGTCGCATTGTACAGGCGGATGTTCACAGTCTTGTCTGGTGCGGTGGAAGACTGGCTGATGACCGGAACAGTGAAGCTGTTGCTGACGATGCCCTGGCCGAATGTAAGCGTGTTGGTCACCCCGATGTAATCCAGCCCCGGACCGTTGGTGGCCGTGCCGTTGCTGGTGGCGTAAGTCACCTGCACCACCCCGTCGCTGCCGCCGGAACGCGTGACGGTGATTGTGGCGGTGCCGCCATTGTCCGTCACAGAGAACGTGGGCGAACTGAAACCCAGGACACCCGGAGTGATGTTGTCGTCAATGATTGTGAACTGCGCCGTCGACTGCGTGCCCAGAGCCGCTCCAAGCGGGATTTGCTCGCCACCTAGGAAAAAGCCAGGACTATTGGCCGTGGGAAAACTTGAGGGGTTGGACAATGCAAAATTGGCATTCAAATTTCCAGTGATGTTGGCGTCGTTGGTGATGCCCACATAAACAGCAGCCGTCCCTGTATTAAGAGGAATTGTCGAATAATTTGGTCCATAAACACCATAATCATAGGTCCACCACTGAATATTCGCCCAAGTGGTTGTCCAATAGGGCGTCGTATACGCCGTGCTCAAAGTAAAATTATTTCCGCCGGCGATTCCCGGCCCCGGGGCGGCGGTGTTGGTGGAGAATGTGACGGAAACAATGCCAAGATTGTTGGTAACCCCGGGATTGAGGCTGTTGATGCTGGAGCGCAGGAGCGAGACGTAAAGACCGTTTCCACCGATGTCCTTGTCCGCCGTGTAGCTGCCATATGCCAATTCCATGTTTCCCGGCCCGGGGGTGTAGCCGCCAATCAGCCGTGCCACATTGCTGCGTGGACGGGTGTCATCGCGGGTGGAACCGCCGCCTACATAAGAAAACCCGCCACCGATGATCACATTGCCCCCGGCTTCCTGGGCGATGGCATAGACAAAATTACGATCATTTGTCGTCGGGTAAAGCAGCGGATTCACAGCGCTGGCGTTAAAATAGTGGTTCGGCACCCCGGCAAACTGGTTGTAAGCCGTATCCATAAAGCTGGTGTCCACGGTTCCATCCGTATACAAACGCGCAACCCCGACCCGCCGGGTCTGGTTGAAGGTGGTAAAATCACCGCCGACGAGAATCTCGCTGTTGGTTTGCAAGGTGATGTTATAAACAGTGTCCGAAAAACCCGTGAGCGGATTTAACGTGCCGGTACCCGGGGTGAACGTGAGGTCTACGGTGCCGTCCGTGTTCAGGCGCCCGATGCCGTTATAGCTATTCAAATCGAGATAAGAGAAAGCGCCGCCTACCAATATCTGCCCGTTAGGCTGGACCGCGATGGCATAAACCGGATCCGTAGCGCCGGTTCCGGAATCATAGGTTCCGATGCCTGGACTGAAGGTGGTGTCCAGCGAACCATCCACATTCAAGCGCGCCACGCCGCCGCTGGTGACACCCGAAACCTTGTCGAAACTGCCACCAATGATGACGCGACCAAGTGAGTCCACCGCTACTGCGTTCACAACACCATCGGGACCGATGCCGGGATTGAAAGTGGTGTCCACTGAGCCGTCGGAATTCAACCGGGCAACGCCGTTGAGAAGGGTGCCGTTGACCGATGTGAACGCTCCGCCGATGACAACCTGGACATTGGTTATGGAAAGAATGCCGGGGATCAACACCTGGACATTGGTTTCCAGCGCAACCGACCAGACGGTGCCATTCGCACCCAGACCGGGGGCGAAGGTGGTGTCCAGCGAACCGTCGCTGTTCAGACGCGCTATGTGATGACGATTGACACCGTTGAAAGAAGTAAAGTTGCCACCAATGATAATCGTGCCGTCCGGCTGCAAGGCCAGCGCTGAGATAAAGTCATTCGCCCCGCTGTTCGGAGAGGCCAAAAATGTCGTGTCCTGATAGCCATTATTGAGCAGACGCACAATGCGGTTATACGGATGCTGATCAAAAGAATTAAAACTGCCGGCGACGATGAGATTGCCATCCGGCTGCTCGGCCAGGGCATAGACCGTGCCGCCGTTGCCAGCCGTGCCCGGATAGGAGATATAGGGGGGATTGGAAATATTGACATTGTTCTGGTTCCATGTCCGGTCCGCCGCGCCTGCCGGCTGCTGTCCGCCGGTCACATCGTCAAAAAGAATTGTCAGGTTGGCGGTGCCAACTTCGCCAACCGCTGCGCCCGGAGCCGGGCCATTCGGATTATACAACTGAAGCAGCATGTCCTCGTTAAACTCCACCAAACCATTATTGAGGATCGGGATCGTTATCTGCTGGCTGTCATAACCGGTTGCGGGAGCCGCAGGGAATGTCAAAGTGCCGGTAACAGAGGTGAAGTCCGAACCGGGCGTGGCATAATCCGACCCGGCCTGAAGCGTGAAATTGTTGTTGTTGTTATAATCAATCCTGTACTGAACGGTCACAGACTGGCTGGTATCGCCGGTGCGAACAACACTGACAATTGCATTGCCCCCGCCCACGTCCTTATCCACCCGGAAGGCGGAATGTTCAAAATTAAAGAGCGCAGTCCCGGGCGGGAAGGTGGTGCTCAATGCGTTGACGACAGCGACGCCCTGCACGGAATCAATGGCTGGCGGATTTAACAGCGGCGATTCCAATGAATCCAGCCGCGCGTTGGTCAATATAATTTGCGCCACGCTTGAATTTCCAGACAGATCAGGAATGTCGGGACCGGCAGTTTGATTCACCGGCACGAGAATGTCCTGGCTCATCTGGTAATCGTCAAAGGTCAATGTCCCGGCATAATTTACGTTTATGCCGTCGATTGACGGGACGATCTGGTTGGTGACTGTCTGCGCGAAAGTAGTCAGGTTGGTCAGGTATGTTGTGGAAGCGCCTCCTGAACTGACGGTGCCCGGAAGGTAGGAAATGCTTACGGAATTAAAAATGCCTCCCACCGGCGGGTTGGTGGGCGGGATGGCGGTGTTGTGGGTGCCCAAATTTTGGGTAACAAAAGTGGGATTGTTTGTGTAATCGTTCTCGATGGAACTGAACGTCCCGCTGATGACGCTGTTGCTGAAGGAACCGACGTAGAGGGCAGCCTGGATGCCGTTCGTATAGATGGCATTCGTGGAATTCAGATTCTCAACAATCATGTTGGTGACATCAATGTTGGTGAGATCCTCGTCGCCACTCGTGGGATCAATGTAAGCCAGGGATATGTTCGTCCCGAAATCCACCGTCAACTGCTCGTTGGTATAATCGAACTCCTGATTGGTGTAAACATTGCCGAAGACATCGGCAACCGTCTGGCCGGTTCCGGGAGTGACACCCGTGACCAAACCGTTTGTGGCGGAGACGAAGCTGAAAATGTTGGTCGTGAAAATCTCCTCGGGTGTGCCCAATAAATTTGTGAAGCCGGCAACGGTGTTTGTAAACGTGGTAACGGCCGGCGGGAACGGAATCACCACCCCGTCATAAGTCCCTCCAGTGGAGACGGTGTTTGCGAGCGCCAGTGCGTTATTCACGGTATATGTCCGTGTATAATTGGTGTAGGCACCCGGGATGACATAAGTCTTGTAGCCCGCGTCATAATAACCAAAATAATTCGAGAAAACGTAATAGGTTATGATGTCATTGGTGACGGACGGCACCCCGTTGCTGCTTATGTATGTGACCGTTATGTTTGTGACGAAACTATTCGTATAAAAGTAGTTGGTGTAATTGATGAAATTGGTGGTTGAAAACTGGTAGTCCACCAAAGCCCTTCCGACGGCCGGCCCCGTGCGCGTGACTGTGAGGCGCGCGCCGATAAAGGTCTCGCTCGGGGTGTCGCCGAAGGTGGCGCCATCGCCCGGTTCAATGAGAGCCGTGGAATCCCGCTCGCTCACCACATAATTGGCCGAGGTGAACTTGAACGTACCCGATGTCAAATTCGGCACGTTGTTCATCTTCCAGTTCAGCACGACATTGCCAAAGGCATCCCCCAAGTCATCCGCATTTCCATCCACGGAAATGAAATAGGTGGTGCCGGCCACCGCTGAAAAGCTCAACGAACTTGTAAAATTTGTATCCCCACCAAGATTGAACCCGTTGTCGTCATCCGCGCCGACGAAGGCGATGCTTGGATCGGCCAGCCCATTGGTGGTCACGCTACCCTTGTAAACCGCCAGCACCGTGTCAAAATCGCTGCCGATGGTGTTAAACTGCACCGTACCATTGGTCGGGGCCGTCCAAAGATACCAGACGGAATTGGTGACATCCACCAGACCGTCATCATCGCACAGGACCGGCGTCGGCTCGTTGGTCTCCATGGTAGCCAGAGTGTTGTTGTAGCCGGTGACCGTCCCGGAAACATTGGTGATGACCAAGGCATTGGTAAAATAATCATTGGCGGGCGGCAAAGGCAGCGCCCGTGCGACGTTTACAGCCAAGCCAAGCAACAGGCACGACATCCCCAGCCTTGCCAAGCCGGCGCTCCGCAGAAAGCACCGCAGGCTGCGGCCTGCGAATATTTGCATTATTGTTTTCACAAGTTTTATCACTGTCTCCGGCGGGATGCACCCACCGGACATTCTTCCAATCAAATCAGTTTACCGCTAATAACCGTTCGGACCCGTCAGATACGGCAGCACCGCCACCCGATAATAACGCGGCTGCATCAGGTTGACGGGGTCCAAAATCGAAATATTCGTTGCCGGCGACGGATAATTCGTCAGAGTAAAACCGGAATTTGTCTGGAATACCGGGTAATTGGTCGAAGCGAAAGTGAAATTTGTTATTTGCATCCAGTTCGTCGAAATCAAATTTGTCCTGTAATAGACATAGTTGGTCGCGAGCGGAATGGTCATCCACGAAAGCCTTACGGACAACGGCGGCACATTGGTCAATGTTTCCATGAAATCAATCTGGCTTGCCAGGAAAAACGGGGTGGGATCGCTGGCGTTTGGAATGCCGTTCCCGTTCGAATCAACGTCCTGGCTGCTTGCCAAAGCGGCATTGACCGTGTTTGTAACGCCGCCGGAGACAACGCTTGTCGAGCTGAAATGGCCGGCATAGGTGGGAACCCATATGAGCCTCCCATTGTTCCTGCCGTTAAACCTGCTGGCCTCGTCAATTTTTTCCGCAACGGACACGCCGTTCATATACGCCTGAGCAAAATAGACCACCATGTTTGTATTGATGTACAATTCTGGATAATTGTAACTGGTTTCATTGGTCGCCGAGTTGTCGAACTCAAGATAGTCCACATACATGGCGTTGCTGACGCCGGTGCCGTTGAAGGTGAACAGGCTGCGCGAACTTTGCCCGTTCAAAATCAACCGGCCAACCGCCGCATTGTTCGTAAAGCCTGCAGCGGCAGCGCCGTAGTCGTTGCCCGCCCAAGTGACGGTGAACTGGACATTTGCCGGTGCGATGCTTGTGATGGTGGTGCCTAGCAGGTCGCCATTCGTGGGATTCAGCGGCAGACTTAAACCTTTACCATTGCTGATGGCAGCGGCGCCGACCGTCCAGATGTTGCCGTTGGTGAGGCTTGCAGAGCCGGACACAATCTGATCGGTCAAAAGATTTGTTGAAAGCAGAGTCAGCGAGCGACCGGCCTGCAAAAGCACATTGCTGGCCACCAGGCTGCCGGTGTTGATGGAAACGTCGCCGCTGGCGGCCAGCACCAAATTGGTGAGCACCGCATTGGTTGATTGCAACGCGAACGTGGCGTTGGCGGAGAGAACGTTTGAAAACGTCCCACTGCAGTTAAAATTATCTGCCCAGATCTGGGCGCCCGAATCCATGATCAGCCCCGAGCTGATGAAGTTATAATACGGTGACTGCGCGCCGCCAAAGACGGCGAGGTTGAGAGTCCGTATGGCGCCGTTGTTGGTCAGGTTGCGCACGTTCGGCACGGCGGTGGCCCAGACAATGGGAATGGTCTGCAAGTTCAATTCGCCATCCGGCGAACCGGCACCGACGCCGTTCGTCGTCAAGGTCAGATTCGTGGCGTCAATGGACAAACTGCCGATGATGTTGAACGTGTCGCTGATGACGAGGTTGTTCGTGGCGTGCAACCTCAAATTCTGGACCTGCGACGGCGCGGTGGGGGAAAGCTGGCTGTTGACAAGCAACACGCGGTATTCGTTTGTCACGCTGTTGGCATCCACATAAATCCAGTCCGAACTCCACGCCTGCAAGTTGCCGCTCCAACGGGGAAGCGACCCCTCCAACAGATTGCTGACGGAGAGGTTTCCATTCGTGACCCCGACGTTGATGTCCGCATAAGGCGCAAAAATCTGGGCACCAGCGCTGCCACTGAACTGGTTTGGGGAGGAAATTGAAAGGTAATTCGGGCCGTCAATGGACGCGTAGCCCAGATCCAGGTTGCTGGTGGCGCTGATCTGAACCCGTCCGACCAAATTGCTCAACGCGCCGCTTGGATTCTGCAACGTTGCATTGGTGGCCACCGTAGAGGGGACAAACTGCAAACTGACGTAAGAATAGTTGTTGGTAACCACGGTGAAATTGAACGCGGGATAAGCGGTGACAGCGGGCGCCACGCCAAAAACCGCAGGAGTGGCCGACTCGGTAAACGTGAAATTAGAGGGAATGCCGTTTATAACCGGGTTGTTCGTGTTTGCGCCACCGACATAATAATCGTTGAGATAAAGATAATTGTTCGCCACCTGCCCGCTCGACTGGTCAATGTATGAACCGGTCCATTGGACGGTGACGAAGCCATTCCCGAGATACGGAACCGGATTACCCCCGAAATACACATTCTGAGTGACGTTGGCACCCGGGCTGCCCGGAGTGGAAGTGAGGAAAACAGCCCGTGTCAGAACATAATTTGTGCCTGTAAAATTCTGATGATAATAGGGAATGGAAGGAAACACCTCCATTTGATCCAGCGCGAACAACTGGGATGTAAAAAAGGATGAAATCGCATAGGT
>Ga0182013_10001784_pt1 | contig 29032 bp, 19 predicted proteins | sample 612S2MmetaG_FD_120487 | JGI IMG/M metagenome (GOLD analysis project Ga0182013, IMG submission 120487) | Permafrost microbial communities from Stordalen Mire, Sweden - 612S2M metaG | ecosystem: Environmental > Terrestrial > Soil > Wetlands > Permafrost | place: Sweden: Stordalen | collected... | reverse complement strand
GTGTATCGAAACCAGCAATGTCGGCAATTTTGCGGTCGAACTGGCGCCGGGGCGACAGCACATGATGAAAGCGACGGTCAGGGTGACCGAACTCTAACCGGTTGCTGGAAAAGTCGGATTCGAGATGTCTTGAAGGGGCGCACCTTCAAGTGCGCAGTCCTAAGGCCTTTATTCTTGCCATGCCAAGCGGGCTTCAGCCCCAAGGAATCTGCTTTCCCGGCTTTTTCAGTAGCCTGCTAAGGCTCGGGGCCGCTTCAAAAGCGACGGCAGATCTCTCGACTCACTGGCCCGCACGGGTGACAATTAGGACATAGGCTACCGTGTCGATCCAACTTTCGTTCGTAGTTTGTCGGCCAGCTTCTCCACGGTCAGCGGTTGGCTAAAAAAGTAGCCTTGAAATTCGCCACACTGATGGGCCCGCAAAAAGGAAAGTTGCGCCTCATTCTCAACCCCTTCGGCAATCACCTTGAGATTTAGGTCCCTGGCCATGCTGATGATTGCCCCGGTAATCGCCGCGTCGTCGGGATTGACCGCAATGTCCCGGATAAACGATTGATCGATCTTGAGTTTGCTCACCGGAAACTGCCGCAGGTAGCTGAGGCTGGAATAGCCCGTCCCGAAGTCGTCGAGCGCCAGCTTTAAACCCATGTCCTTTAGTTCGTGCAGAACGGCAAACATCACGTCTGCATTGGATAGCAGTAAGCTCTCGGTCAACTCCAGTTCGAGGAACTGGGGCTGGAGACCAGTCTCCAGCAGCACGCTGCGGATGAGTGCGGGGAAGCCTTCTTGGCGAAACTGGACGGCCGACACGTTTACCGCCATCGGCACCGCCAGCAGGCCCTCTTCTTGCCACTTGCGGGCCTGCGAACAGGCGGTCCTGAGTACCCATTCACCAATCCCTATAATCAGCCCGGTGTTCTCGGTGATCCTTATGAACTTATCTGGCGACACCAAGCCCAACTCAGGGTGTTGCCAGCGAAGCAGTGCCTCCACCCCGGTGATTTCCTCGTTGGCGATGCTTACCTGAGGTTGATACACCAGGAAGAATTCTTCCCGGTCGAGGGCCAGCCGCAAGCCATTCTCCAGAGTCAATCGCTCCACCACCCGGGAACTGATATCGTCGGTAAAGAAGCGATAGTTGTCGCATCCGTTTTCTTTGGCGCAATACATCGCCGCATCGGCATTCTTGATCAACGCTTCGCTGTCCGTACCGTGTTCCGGGAACATACTGATACCCAGACTACAGGTAATGCTGAGTGAGTGACCATGGACCACGAACTCCCCAGTGACCGAATTCACCACGCGTTCCGCGGCAAGCGCCACCTCTTTGGCGTTTTCGGCACAGGTCAGCACGATCACAAATTCGTCCCCGCCCACCCGGGCCACGGTGTCTTCTTCGCGGGTCACACTCTTCAGACGAGCTGCTACCTGCTGCAGCAGAAGGTCGCCAAAGGAGTGCCCCAGCGAATCATTAATGATCTTGAACCGGTCAAGGTCGAGAAACAGCAGCGCCACTTTGTCCGTTCGCCGGCGGGCATCGGCCAGCGCCTTGTCCAATCGCGCCCGCAGCAGCGCCCGGTTGGGCAGCTCCGTGAGGACATCATAATAGGCCAGGAAGTGGACTTGCTCTTGCGCCAGTTTGCGGTCGGTCACGTCCTCAATCGTGCCCTCATAGAACACCATATCGCCATCGGTATTTCGCACCCCCCGGATGTTCAGCAGCCCCCATTTGTGGGTGCGGTCTCTACGGCAGATTTTCACTTCAGCCCCACTTATGACGCCATCTGAATCCAGCACCTCCGCCCAAGCCTTCATCTGCTCGGCATCGACGAATATTTGGCGTGTCATCGTGGCCACGTCCGGCAATAGCTCTGCCGCAGAATCGTAACCATGCATGCGAGCGAAAGCGCGATTGACGTCCACCAGGCGGCCGTCAGGGGTGGTCCGAAAAATCCCCACCACCGCATCTTCGAAGATGGCCCGATATTTTTCTTCCGCCTTGCGAAGTTCTTCCTCAGACCGCTTCCGCTCGGAAATGTCCTGGTTGATGGTTACGAAATGGGTGATTCGGCTTGCTTGCAGCGAAACCGGCGCAATGATCATCTCTTCGGTAGAGTCACTGCCATCCTTGCGGCGATTGACAATCTCCCCTTGCCAGGTTTTTCCCGACGAGATCGTCGTCCACATCCGCTCGTAGAACTTCTGGTCCTGCTTTCCCGAATTCAACAGCCGCCGGTTCTTGCCCATTACTTCTTCCGCCGAGTAGCCGGACAGCGCGGAAAATGCCGGGTTAGTCCAGACCAGCGATCCGCTCGCATCGGTGATGCCGATGGCACTCGGAGCGGCCTTCAACGCTTCCGCCAGCAATTCCAATTGCCGGTTCGCATCCACCAGTTCGGTGGTGCGGGAGCGGACCATCGCTTCCAAGTGATCACTGTGCCGTTCGATTGTCCGCTGCAGGCGACGCAACTCCAGATGAGTTTCCACTCGCGCCAGCACTTCGGCAAGTTGGAACGGTTTGGTGACGTAGTCCACGCCGCCGGACCGAAAAGCCTTGATCTTGTCCTCGCTTTCGTTTAGCGCGCTGAGGAAGATGACCGGGATCCCGGCCAATCTGCGGTCGGACTTCAGCCGTTCGCAAACTTCGATGCCATTCATCTGCGGCATGTTGATATCCAGCAGGATCAGGTCGGGGGGGCTCTGCGCTGCCGACGCCAGGGCCAGCTGGCCTCTGGGAAACGAACGTATCGCGTAGCCCTGATTTTTCAGCATGTCTTCCAGGAGCTTCAAATTGGCGGGTTGGTCATCCACCACCATGACGCTGGCTTGGTCGGTTTCTGTCATGTTCGTTCCCCTAGCTTTCCATTTGTGTTTTCCGCGGCCGCTTCGAACCATCGGGTCAGAACGTCATACTCATACCTGTCCGCCACCTCTTGCAGCACCCGCGCGGCCCGGGCGTCAAGCCCCTCGACTCTGGCGATGAGCTGGTCCAGACGGTCTTTATCGCCGTTCATCACGGCGTCACCCATTTGAACCATCCAATCTGCGGGCAGTTGCGCCAGCAGTTCGGGACCCAACACCGGCGCCCGAGAGACGCCGCCGTCCATTCCCGGTGCGGGCTGCTGGTCGGCGTATCGATATTCCAGATTCAGGTGGGTCCGAATCTTTTCCAGAAGATCGCCTTCCAGGCACGGCTTGGAGAGAAAATCATCGATGCCGCTGCCGTCCATGACCGTATGGCGCTCCTCATCCAGGGCGCTCGCGGTCAGGGCGACGATCACCGGCGGCTTTTCTTTAGCTTCTGCCTTGATGATGCGGGCGGCCTCCAGCCCATTCATGCCGGGCATGCGGATGTCCATCAGGATCAGTTGCGGTTTCCACTTCCGCCAGAGCTGGATGGCAGTCTCTCCTCGATCCGCCTCGTAGACCTCGAAACCCAGCGACCTCAGTAACTCGGTAAGCCAGCCCCGCGCATGCGGCTTGTCATCGACGATGAGCACTTGGGCCGCCGGCTGTCCTGGCTTGAGTCCGATCACGCGGCCGGTCATCGGCTGCGCCGCCAGCTGGTTGCCGGCATCGGCCTGCACCGGAATTTCAAAACGAAAGATGGAGCCCTGGCCCACCTCGCTCGAAACCGTAATTGCCCCACCCATCATGCGCACGAATTCCCGGCAGATCGCAAGCCCCAAGCCGGTTCCCGACTGCGACGCCACCCCACTTTGAGTTTGCACGAAGGGCCGGAAGAGCAGGGACTGTTCGCTCATCGCAATGCCGATGCCGGTGTCTTCCACTTCGATGGCCAGAGCGGACCGGTCATGGGACTCCGGGCGCACGCATACCCGAAGCTTGATCCCACCGGTTTGCGTGAACTTGACCGCGTTTCCCAGAAGATTGATCAGCACCTGACGGAGCTTGCCTTGATCGGCCACGATGCGACCTCCTTGCTCCCCGTCCTGGCATACTTCAAGCTGCAGTCCTTTGGCCTCGGCTCGCAGCTGGAACATGGTCGCCAGCTCCATGACGAAGCCGGAAAGGTCAAACGTCACCGGGTTCAGCTCCATGCGACCTGCCTCAATTTTGGACATGACCAGAATGTCGTTGATCAGGCCCAGCAAGTGTTCCCCGCTCCGGTTAATGATGTTCAGGTTCTTCTTGGCCGCTCCCCCCAGCAACGGATCGCGCAACATGAGTTGGGAATAGCCCAGGATGGCATTCATGGGCGTGCGGATCTCATGCGACATGTTGGCCAGAAACGCACTCTTCGCCCGGCCGGCCGCTTCCGCCGCTTCCTTGGCTTTCTGTAGGTCGGTCTCGGTGCGCTTTTGATCGCTGAGGTCCTCGAAGGCCTCGACCAGATACGTCCTGCCCTGCCGGACCAGCCGCCTCACACTCTTGAGAATCGGCAACCGACTCCCGTCCGCTCGTATGAGAGCGCGCTCGGAATGGTCGATTTCTTGCCGCAGGTCGGTGATGGGACATTTCCCCTGCTCGGCGGGGCAAAGAACGTCGTGACAAACGCTGCCGATGACCTGCTCCCGCTCTCGCCCCATCAGGGTCAGCGCGGAGGAGTTCACATCCGTGACCCGATGGCTTGCCGAATCGATCACCACTACGCCGGCCGGTATGGCGGCCAGCAATGCGGTAACGTAATCCTGGCTCTCGTGCAGCTCCTTTTCGATTCGCTTGCGCTCGGTAATGTCGCGCGCGAAGGTAAAGCTGTATTCCTTTCCCCCGAACTCCACGTAGGCGCTACTGACCTCCACCGGGAAGATCTGTCCCAGCTTGGTTTGGTGACAGGTTTCATAAGTCATCCAGCCGCGAGCTTTGACCTCCGCCCACGCCGCCGCCCAGGCTTCCGGTGGGAAATCCGGAACGATATCGCTGATCGACCTGGACAGCAGTTCCTCGCGAGAATGGCCCAAAGACCGGCAGGCGGCGGCGTTGACTAGAACGATGCGGCCTTGCGAGTCCAGCCAAAACACAGCGTCGGAAGCCTGTTCCACCGAGGATTGCGCCAGGCGAAGCTTCTCTTCCACCCGCTTGGGCTCGGTAATGTCGAAGAACGTGATGACCGCACCCACAACCTGGTCGCCGTTACGCTGCGGATAGGACCAATACTCGGTTGGAAAACACGTCCCATCGGCCTTCCAGAACGCCTCGTCGGCGACATGAGTTCCTTCACCCTTGCGGAACGCCCGAAAGATCTGGCACTCGCTTTCCGGGTAGGCTGTCCCGTCGGGGTGGGAATGATGAATCAACACATGCATGTTCCTGCCCAGCAGGTCCGCGGCACGTTCATACCCCAACAGTCGAAGACAGGCCGGGTTGCAGAAGGTACACCGGCCTGCCAAATCGATGCCGTAAATTGCTTCCGCGGTCGATTCCAGCAACAAACGGAGTTGGTGTTCGTTCGCCTCCAAAGCGGCGGTTCGCAACCGCACCAGATCTTCCAGACGCTCACGGGCCTTTTCGATTGCCCGCCGCCGGCTGCGATTCAAGCGAATGTACCCGGCCAGCCCGGTGGCCAGCAATATTCCTGCTCCCAGTGCCGACCAACTACTCCAGTGCACCGGCCGGAAGGCCTGCGGGCTGGGGTAGGCCGCCATTACCCATCTACGACCGGCAACCGAGATCTCCCGAATCGTCCTAAAACCCTGGGGAAGGTCTTCGACTCCATCGAACCGGGCGCCCTTCGGATAAAGCAGTCTCTCTCCCGGTTTCGCCTTGGCATCGAAAATGACGACGTGTAGTCCGGATGCGCCGCTCGCAATCGCCCTCTCCTTCTCCACGATGTCCCCGACCCGGAAGACGGCGAGTGCGAAACCCATCAATCGTTCGCGGCGGCCCGGCTCGCTGGCCGGCAGCTCACCGCCCCGGTAAACCGGGCGGAAGACAAGAAACCCGTATTGGTCCCCGATCTCCTGGACCAGCCTCACCCGGCTGGTTGCGACCAGGTCGCCGGTGGCCGCCGCACCCCGCAGTGAGGCGTTACGAACCGGGTCGGATGCCAGATCGAAGCCGAGCGCCTTTTCGTTGCCCTTCAGCGGCGCTACGAAGAAGACAGGAAAATATTCTTCGCGGTCGCCGGCGCGGGCCAGCTGGCCTTGCGGCAGCCGTTCGGTGAAGGAGAAAGAAGTGAAGCCGTCGCCGTGGGCGGAATTCTCGCGATCTGTGCGGAGACGCTTCGGTGTCCGCGGAACCCATTCCAGCGCCTGGATGGCGTTGTCCCGCGCCAGCAGGTCTTTAGTAAACCGGGCAAACTCGTCGCGCTCGACCTCAACCGAACCGTCAAAAAATGCTCCCAGAGACACCAGGCTGTTCAGCGTCAAAGTGACGTTCGTCTGCAGGGCGTCGAACCGTTCCTGGGCAACGATTTCGAAGGAAGCCTTCGCGCTCTGATTTTCCAGTCGCCACAGAGTGAAAAAGACGGCCAGGCTCAGGGACACGACCGCGGCGATGGCGAGCATTGCCGAGAAGGGCAAGAACCGGCACGGAGGTTTCGTAACAACGCTCATTGGCTAACGGCGCTACGTTCTCGGGGGCGAAACTCGATCGGCTAGCGGGTCAATCCTGATGGCTCCAGTTAGCCCGACGGCACCGCCTTCGTTAGTCTTCATCGGCAGAACCGGGGCCGACGCTTAGTCGCCGCGCGCCTACGTCTTGGCGGTGTGTACTGCGTTCTGAGCGGGCAAGATCATCGTCTTGGTCCCCCAGACCGGGTTTGCGAAGTGGCATCCGTGGCGAGGGTGGCGCAACCGCAGGCCAACCCCAAACCGGTTCTACGGACACAACCGGTATCGCCCGGGCCATCTCGGCGAGAAGGGCGCCGGAGACATTTGGGTGTGACACCCTTTCTAGGATTGCAGCTCGTAGAACACCCCTCGCAGATACCTTCGCGGTACCAGCGCGGGACACAGCCCAGTAAGCGACTCCGTGCTGCCGATGATCAAACTTCCGTCGCGGGCGAGGCAGCGGCTAAAGTTACCGAACATGCGGGCCCGGTCCGGCTCGGAAAAATAGATGGCAACGTTGCGGCACAGGATGATGTCGAACGGCGCGGGAAAGGAAAACGTCTCCAGCAGGTTCATCTTGCGAAACGTGGCCAGGCTGCGGATTTCGTCCTGGATTTTCCAGCGGCCGCCCTCGGCCACAAAGTGTTTGCCGGTGACACTCAGCGCCAAACCTCGTCCCATCTCCAGCTCGGTATAGTACCCGTGGCTGGCGACGGCGATGGCCCGGTTCGAAATGTCGGTGCCCAGAATGCGAATGTCATAGCCGCTGAAGCTGCCCAGCAACTCCTTGAGCACGATTCCTATGGTGTAAACCTCTTGCCCGGTCGAGCAGGCAGCGCTCCAGATGCGAATCGGAATAGGGCGAGCTCCCAGCTTGCCGCGACGATCGATCAGCTCAGGCAGAAGTTTGTGGCGCAGCAACTCAAACGGCGAGGTATCGCGGAAGAAGGAAGTCTCGTTGGTGGTGATGGCATCGACCACCTTTCCCCGCAGGGTGTTGGACGCGTCGGCCTTCACCTTGTAGTACAAGCCGGAGAAGCTGGTGGCTCCGGTTTCCCGCAGAATCCCATCCAGCCTGGTTTCCAATAAGTAGGCTTTGGACTGGTCCAGCACGATACCGCAGGTGTCTTGGATGTAGCGCGACCAAACTGCAACTTCCGCACTGCTGATGGCCACGCTCATGGTTGCGACCCGCGCACCAGAGCGGTAATCCGATCGGCAATAGCTTCGAGCGGAAGAACGGCATTGACGATGCCGGCATCGACGGCCGCCTTGGGCATTCCGTACACCACGCAACTGGCTTCGTCCTGCGCGATCACCGTACTACCGCCGCCCTTCAGCAGACGTAACCCGCGAGCTCCGTCGTCGCCCATTCCGGTTAGGATCACCGCCAGCGCTTTGCCGGGAAAGTGGTTTGCCACGGAACGAAAAAGATAGTCCACCGAAGGCCGGCAGGCGTTTTCCGGGGGATCGTCGGAGAGTTGTAGCAGCCGCGCGCCGCCAGAACCAGGGACCAGTCGCATCTGCTTTCCCCCCGGAGCCAGGTAGGCCGTGTTGGCGACAATCGCTTCGTCATGGCCAGCTTCACGCACCGCAACCGCACTCTTGGCCGACAAGTTGGTTGCCAGCAACTGGGTAAACAGCGGAGGCATGTGCTGCACGATCACGATCGGCACTCCCAGATTGCCAGGTAGGGTAGCGAATAGGGTGGCCAGAGCTTTGGGACCGCCGGTGGAAACTCCGATTACCACCATCTCCGGCCGCCGGCCAATCAACATACCTGGCGCCGCCGGTTTACAGCCGTTTCCCGCCGCCTGAGGCCCAAGCCGCGACCATCCGCGCGCGAGGGGAGCGGCCGGACGAGGCTCGGTGACAGCTCCCGGACGAAGGATCTTCTTTATTTCGATACGATGGGCCAGGGCGCGAAGCCGCGGCGCCAACTCCTCGCGGATGGAACGAAGATTTTCCTTCAGGCTGGAGCCCGCCGGCTTGGTGATAAAGTCGAATGCGCCATTCTCCAGCGCTTGCAGGGTGAGCCGTCCACCGCTTACGGTCACGCTGCTGATCACCAGCACCTTCACGTCCAGCCCGGCGCCGCGCAGGGCCTCCATGACTTCGATGCCGTTCATCCCCGGCATCTCGATGTCGAGGGTCACCAGGTCGGGATGCAAGTCTCTGACCTTGGCCACGGCGTAAGCTCCGTTGACGGCGCTGCCTACGACTTCCACGTCGGGAAACGAGTTGAGCGCTTCCGACAGTACTCGCCGGTACAGAACGGAATCGTCCACTACCAGGACCTTGACCGCCATGGCTCATCGGCTCCCGGCTAAAGCACCGGCGGTCTTCTCGCTGGGTTTGAGAATGGTGTTATGGTCCAACAGGGTCACCAGTCCATCGGGACAGCGATATACCCCGCGCATGACCCCTTCCTGCAGCGCCCCCAGATTGGGCGGCGGCGGAGACATGTCTTCGGGCTGCAGGAAAATGGTGTCGTCCACCCGGTCCACCAGCAGTCCCACCAGCTCCCCTTCCGAATCCACAATCATGATCCGGCTTTCCGCTCCACGTTTGGCTTCGCCTAACTCCAGCCGCAACCCTAGGTCAATAACGGTGACGATGCGGCCGCGCAGGTTGCGAATTCCTACAATGCAGGGGGGAGCATGATGGACCGGAGTCACACTCCCCATCTGCACCACTTCCTGGATCTGCGCCGCCGGAATTCCGAACATCGCATCGCCCAGGCGAAAGACCGAAACCAGCAGAGCGTCTTCACTACGTGCTTCGTTCGACATCATAGGCCGTCCTGTAATTCTCCCAACGCCGGTCGTCGGTGCAGGGGCTGATCGTGCGGGCTTACACGCTGAACTGGGCCACCAGCACGCGCAATTGTTCCGACAGATGAGACAGCTCCACGGCGCTGGTCTCCACTTGCTGCCCACCCTCGCGAATACCCACGGTGGCGCCGTTAACGCTGGCGATATCGCTGGCAATGGAGCGGGAAACGGTCGCCGTTTGGGCCACCTGGTCGTTCACGTCGCGCACCACGGCCGTGGCTTCGGCAATCTCGCCGGCCACGTTCTTGGTCACCGTAGCCTGCTCCTCGATGGCGGCGGCGGTGCTGGCGACCGTATTGCCGATCTCCTGGATCACGCCGGTGATGGTTTCGATGGTCCGCACCGCGTCGTTGGTGGAGTTCTGTACCCCGGCGATCTTGGCCTTGATGTCTTCGGTCGCCTCCGAGGTCTGCTTGGCCAGCTCCTTGATCTCGTTGGCGACCACGGCAAAGCCTTTGCCCGCCGAGCCGGCGCGCGCCGCCTCGATGGTGGCGTTCAAGGCCAATAGATTGGTTTGCGCGGAAATGTCGGTGATGGTTTCCGTGACCTTCCCGATTTCCTGGGCGGCCCGGCCCAGCTCCGCCATCATGGTAGAGATGGTTTGCGCCTGGGCCATGGCCTTCTCGCTGATGAGGCGGGCCTTCTCCGAGTTGGAAGCGATTTCGGCGACCGTCGAACTCATCTCTTCGGTGGCGCCGGCCACCGAAGTGAGGTTGGCGCTGGCTTTCTCCATCGACGACGAGACTCCCGCCGTGGTAGCGCACGACTCCTCGGCCGCGGCCGCTACGGTGGCCGACTTCTCCGCCATCGACTTCACACTGCTTGCCGTCTGCGTTGAGGCCGCCGTGAGCTGCGTGGCCGAGGAGGCCACCGTCTGTACCCCGCCGGAGATGTCGCGCAACAAGTGGCGCAGCTTCTCGCTCATGGCCTGCATGGAGCGGCCCAGATCGCCAACTTCGTCTTGTCGAGCCAGCGTGTCTGAGGGGACGTCTTTGCTGACATCGCCGCGGCTCACCACCTCTAGGAAGGCAGTCCCTTCGGCCAGCGGCCGGCTGATGCTGCGGGTGATCAGGATCCCGAAAAACACGTTGATGGCCACGGCCAGCAAGGAAAGCATTCCGAGTATCCAGTGCACCCGGGTGACAATTCGGTCGTGATCGGCAGCCGTTTCGGCGATGAGGCCCGCGCGGAAGTCAACGTATGCCCGAAAGGCCGCCTCAACCGCACTCTGGTGCTCATGTCCGGCGGCCAACGCCAGTTTCATCGCCTCGCCATTCTTGCCTTGCATGGTAAGGGCGACCACCTGGTTATTGATCGTGCGCCAGTCTGTGATCGGGGCCTCGACGCCGGCCAGCTGCTGCTTGCCGGCCTCGGTATCGGCAGCAGCACGTAATTCTTGCAATCTCTTACCGTAAACGGCACGAACCTCGTCCAGCTCTTTCTGGTATTGCGCCTTGCCTTCTGGAGTCGTCTGTTGGGCCATGCCCAGGATGATCCCTCGAACCGATACCACGTCGGTCAAAACGGCTTGTGCCAGGCTGGATTTTCGGCGCTCTTCGCCACGGCGGTCTGCCGCCTGATCCATGGTCGCCATGCCCCACCAGGCGACGATTGCCATCACCAGCATCAGCACCGCAGAAACTCCAAAGCCTACTGCCAGCCGCTTACCAATTCGCATGTTCGTCAAGTTCGTCATTTTCTTGTTCCTCAATATCCGGCAGTTAGTGCTGCCGCGTTATTTTGCGGCTGGGCCGCAAGAAGATTGTGGACGTGGGATATCAGGGTGTCGCGGTCCAGCTTGATTTGATAGTCATCGACCCCGGCGCTTTTTCCTTCAGCCAAGTCTTCATCGGAAGCCAAAGAGGTCACGGCGATGATCGGCAGCTTGGCGACCCGGCTATCGGAACGGATGCGCCGGGTCAGGTCCAGGCCAGTTAAGTTCGGCATCTCGACATCGGTTACCAGCAGTTGCACTTTTTCCAGGTTCTGCTGCAGCAGTCCCCACGCCAGCTCGCCATCGGCGGCGTCGAGCACGCTATAGCCATCGCCTTCCAGGAAGCGCTTGAGCTGGGAGCGGAAGAAGTCCGAATCCTCCGCCAGCAAAATGGTCCCTTTCCCGGCGGCGGCCGGGTGAGCACCATCGCCGGTCTGCGCACTGCTCCACTCGGGATAGACCGCGTCCACCAGTTCGGCCAGGTCGGCGATCAGGGTGGTGCGTCCGCCAATGATCGACGAACCGGCAATACCGCTTTGGCGGTGCGTGGTGTTATCGATGTCGGAGGTGGCGTCGGCCACGTCGACCGGCATGGCCCCCAGCAGGCCCACTTCCCGTCCGTAAATATTGGAAACGATGACCGCCAGGTCGCGGGCCCCGGAGATAGCATCTACGTGCGCGGTGTCGGCCAGAGTGACCAGCGGCAGCGACTGCTCGCGATACTTCATGGTGCGCCGGCCCCCCGCCATCTCCACCTGATCGGGTTTGATCCGCTCGATGCGGCGTACCGCGCCCAGCGGAATGGCGCAGTGTTCCTGGGGGCCGTTGCGGAACAGCAGCAGCGAATGGTTGTCCTGGCTTTCGCTGTCCTCGCTCTTCTCCTCCTGGTCTTTGGCCCGCTGGGTTGCCGCTGGGTTGCTGAGTTCAGCTTTGCCGGCCAGTCCGGCGGCATCCAGGATGAGGGCCACCGCGCCGTCGCCTAGGATAGTGGCTCCGGCGTATTCCCGCGATTCCTTAAGGTGGTGTCCTAAGGGCTTCACCACGATCTCTTCGGTATTGTGAAAGGCCTGTACGACCAAGCCGTACTGAAATCTTCCGGTGGTGATGACGGCAATCTCCAGCGTGCCGCTGACGCTGCTGCGGCGCCCGTCGGAGCGGCGAGCGACCGGGGGTCCGGGACGCGGCGTGACATTTTCCAGCTTCGGTTCGCCGTCCGTGGAATAACGTGGCGAGCGGCGATCTGCCAGTTGCATTCGACGATCGAGTTCCTCGCGCTCGGTCTGGCGGTCGCCATAGGTCGGCAGCACCCCCAGGAAATCGTCCAGCCGCAACAAAGGAAGAATGCGATCGCGCAGCAACAGCACTTCGGTCCCTCCCACCACTTCAATGCGGCGTTTGGTCTCTTCGGCGCGAATGCGCAACAGCTCTTCCACATTGATCTGCGGAATGGCGAAGCGCTCATTTTCGGCGGAAACAATGAGCGCGGGAATGATGGTCAAGGTGAGCGGCAGCTTGATGCGGAACAGCGAGCCGCGGCCCGCGGTGGAATTGATTTCCACTTGGCCGCCCAGCCGGTCGAGGTTGGTCTTCACTACGTCCATGCCCACGCCCCGTCCGGAAACGTCGGAAACCTTCTCGGCAGTGGACAGGCCGGGCAGCAGGATGAGGGCCAACTGGTCCTGCAACGTCATTGCCTTGAGCTGCTCGGCGGTGATCAGCCCTTTGGCCAAGGCAGCCTGGGAAACCCGCTGGCTGTCGATACCTTTGCCGTCATCGGCAATCTCGATCACTACCTGTCCGGCCTCGTGCCGGGCCTCCACCCGCAGCGTGCCGCTGCGATCTTTGCCGGCCTTCGACCGCTCGGCGGGCGATTCGATGCCGTGATCGATGGCGTTGCGCACCATGTGGGTAAGCGGGTCAGACAGACCCTCGACCAGGCTGCGATCGAGCGCCACTTCCTTGCCGCGGATATCGAGTTTCACTTCCTTGCCCAGGCTGTTGGACAGATCGCGTACCACGCGCGGCAGCTTGCCAAAAACGTTCTCGATGGGCTGCAGACGGGTGCGCATGATGGCGTCCTGGATTTCTGACGTGATCTGGCTGAGACGCTGTCCGGCGGAATTCAACATGCGATGGTTGTTCTGCAGAATCGCCGCCTGAAACTGGTTGCGGCTTAGCACCAGCTCGCCGGCCAGATTCATCAACGTATCCAGCAGTCCCACGTTGACGCGGAGAGTATCTTCGACCACCGGCTGAGAGGCGCCCGTCGCGCCCGCCGGACGGGACTCCGCCGCCGCAACATTGGCCGACGGCGGCGGCGCCGGAACCTGAGGAAGGTGATTTTCGGCAGCCGTGGCCTGCACTACCGGTTGAGCTGGCTCGGGCGTGGGCAGCGACACCACCGGCGGCTCCAGCCGCGGGCACGCCGCCTCGGGTGCGGGAAAAGCCGGACCGCCGGAGGCGCCGTCAAGAAAGAGCGGCTTGATCCGCTCCTGCGGAATCCCGGCCAGCCTGCCTATGGCATCCGGCAGCGCCAGCGTAGCCAAGACAATGGTCAGCGGCAAGCACTTTCCAATGGCGTCATCCAGTCCGCCCAGGGAGGCAAAATCCAGCACTACATCCAATATCTCGCCCCCCGCTTCCAGTTGGTTGAAAAGCTGGAAGGCGTTCTTGCCTTGCCGCTCGATGTCGTGGATCAGATCGTATTCCAGGGAGTAGACGCAGCAGCCGGCCCGCTGGGCCCGCTCGAAATCGACCTGCGCCACGGTCACCGGCGTAGCTTCGGCCGCCGACAACTGCACCTTCTCCGTCAAAGCCGCTTTGGCAGAATGGGGAAGGTAGGAAGAAGCCAATGCCACCAGTCCTTGCACCTGCAAGGCGATGTCGGCGGACTCGCTGGTGGCCGGCGATTCGATCATCTCGCGCAACTTGTCGAAAGCCGCCAGCAGAATGTTGGTGACCTCGGCGTTAGGACGGATCTTGTGGGAGCGCAGCATGTCGAGCACGGTCTCGGCCTTATGCGCCAGCTCCTTCACCTGGTTCAGCCCCAGAAAGCCGCTGCAACCTTTGATGGAGTGCGCCGCCCGAAATACCTTGTTCACCAGTTCGGGGTCGGCCGCGTCTCCGGCTTGTTCGATGGCGAGCAAATCGGCTTCGATGGTGGCCAAGTGCTCGCGTGATTCGCTGATGAATCCCTGCATGAGTTCATCATCGAGAGCCAAGGCTTCCTCACTCATGGGCGGGCCCCGTGGTGGCGCGTCCGCTCACGTTCAACCGGGGCACCAAGCGCATGCTTTGGAAAAGCCGGAAGATTTCCGGAGAGACATTAACCACCGCCAGCTGGCCGCTCTTGTGCGACAAGGTATTGCTGGCGGCGATCAGCAGGCCAATGCCGCTGGAATCGACGATGTAGGTGGCCGCCAGGTCGACCGTTACCCGTTGGGTCCCACCCTCGACTTCCTGTTTGAGAACTTGCTGTAGCTCCGGTACCACCACTGCCGTGAGCCCTCCATCGATACTGACCCGGCAACCACCGTCACTGCGTTCCATGCGATAGCTTGACATTTTGTTGCTACCTTCCTTCCCTGGCGGTATTGATCCACACCGTCACTTGGTTCCCCCGCCGATTGAAAGCGACCCGCTCGGCGTAAGCGCCGGCGATCATCAGTCCCCGGCCGGAAGCGGCCGAGGCCTGGGGCCAGGATCGCTTATGGACGCGCCAGTCGAATCCCATGCCCTGATCGGCAATGCGCAGGCAAATCTGCTTCTTGCCCACGCGCATCCCGAAATTCACTACTCGGTTCACCTGTCCGCCATTGCCATGCAGAATCGCATTGTTCAGGCATTCGCGGGCGATCATCTCCACCGGAAATTCCATTCGCTCCAGATGCCGCTTCTGCAACAGGCTGCGTATCTGCCGGCACACTGGCTCGACGGCGGAAAGGTCCGAAGGAATCGACAAGCAGAGGTCCTCCTCATGGCGGTGGGACTTGCTGGTTCGCTCCATTGCTCTCCTCACCGGTCGTTCTCCATTCATCGGCACCGCCGGCTCCCGGCTAAACGTCCACGCCCAGCAGCAGGACATCGTCCTCACAACCGCCGCACCCGCAACACTTGCCCACCGCTCTGCGGACGGCTTCTTGCAGAGAAGACTCCCGGCCGCAGGCCAGCATCTGCTGCAGAGCACCCACCCCGCCGGGGTTCGCCGGCGGCTCAATCAGGCCATCGGAATAAAGAAACAATCGGTCCCCCGGGGCGACGCTCAACTCCCGGCAGTCAAAGACCGCGTCGGCAAAAGCGCCGGCCACGTCGCCTTCCTCCCAAACCACTACCCCATCGCTGCCATCGGCGGGAAGCAGAATGGCGGGAGGATGGGCCGCATTGACCAGGCAAAGCTGCCCGGTAGCACGATTCAAGCGGGCATAAATGATGGTGAAAAAGACGCCCGAGGGCAGGATGCGCAGCAACGCGCTATTGACCAGGTGCAACACCTCGCGCGGGGAATTGACCGCATTGCAGTATTCCGAGAGCAGGGTTTTCAGCGCTGCCGTCCAGAACGAGGCGCCCAAATCGTGTCCACTGGCATCTGCCACCACGTAGTCGATAACGTTTTCAGCCACCGGAATTACGTCGTAGAAGTCGCCGCCGGCCTTCAAAACCTGCATGAACGAGACCTGAAAGCGGGCTTCCGGAATGTCTTCCGGATGCGGCATGAAGGCTTCCTGCGCCGCGGCCAGCTTTTGGATGTGCTGCGCCTGCAACTCGGCCAGCGATTCGTAGCCGCGCTTCAGGCGGATATGGGTGCGCACCCGCGCCATCACTTCGCGCACCACCAGAGGCTTGGTAATGTAATCGACCCCTCCCGCATCGAAGCCAGCCACCTTGATGGCCAGCTCATCGTGGCCCGAAATGAAGATCACGGGTATCTGTCCCAGGCCGGGCTCGCCCTGCAACTGGCGGCAGATCTCAATGCCACTGCCGTCCGGCAGAGAAACGTCGAGCAGGATCAGGTCGGGAGGGTATTCACGTATCTTCGCCAATGCGCTTTGCGCGTCGTGGGCGGTGAGGACGCGAAATCCGATCTGCTTCAAAGCTCCTTCAATGATCTGGGTAGTAACCACGTCATCGTCGGCGACCACGACCAGAGGTCTATACTGGCGCGCCATCGCCGCCGGCGCCGGCCGATCGGGCGGTCTCTCCGTACTCGGCCAGTTGCTGTCTGCAATCTGCACTTCGCTTATCACGATCGGTTCCGGCAAGTGTCGTTTTATTTGGCCGCTGCTACGGTCACAGCCAATGAATCGGCAGCCGCAAGCCTCAACTTGAGGCCAAGCCGCTTCGTGCCAGAATCCCCAGCCGGGGGACCTGGCCCCGGCTGAAGTTGGAATCTGCCCTGCGGGAGCCTTGGCCGCAGCGCCTTTTCAAAGAAATCTGAAGTGTGCCGATAAAGATAGACAAGGTGTCTTGACCTTATCGAGGCGAAGTGTGCTTCCTGACGCTGACATGATCGCGGAGAGCTGCCTGGCTACGGCGGTCAATCAGTCGGCGGACGCCGTGGTCATCACCGACACCAACGGGAAAATCCAATACGTGAATCCCGCCTTCACCCTGATGACCGGATATAGCGGCGAGGAAGCTTTGGGGCAGAACCCGCGCATCCTGAGATCGGGACAACACTCGCCGGAGTTTTACGAAAACCTATGGCGCACGATTCGATCTGGCCGGACCTGGCGAGGCGAGGTGATCAATCGCCGCAAGGACGGCAGTTTCTATCCCGAGGAGATGCAGATCACTCCCGTGTTGCAGTCGAATGGGGAAATTGTCAGCTACATCGCCATCAAGCGGGACGTAACCGATCGGCGAACGGCCGACGAGGCCCAAAGGTTTCTGGCCGCGGTGGTGGAAAGTTCTGACGACGCCATCATTGCCAGCACCGCCGAGGGCGCAATCCTCACCTGGAACCGCGGGGCGGAGTCGCTCTTCGGTTACACGGCGGCGGAGGCGATCGGCCAGCCCGTGTCCCTGCTGATGGCACCGGAGAAGCTGTCCTCGCTAGCGCTTGTCATCCAGCAGGTATCGCGGGGGGGCACCGTCTCCCAGAACGAAAGTGTGTGCCGGCACCAAGATGGACGGGAAATTTACGTATTTGCCACCGCATCGCCCATCCTTAACTCCGCCGGCGGCGTGGCCGCAATTTCCGTCATTCTGCACGATATCTCGCACCGTCACGCGGCGGAGGAGACGAGAGCGTTGCTGGCGTCCATAGTCGAATCGTCCGATAATGCCATCTACTCCACCGACCCCCAGGGGACCGTTCTCAGTTGGAACCAGCGCTCGGAGACCTTGTTCGGTTACACGAAACAGGAAATTGTCGGACAGAACGCGTCCATTCTCTATCCGCTGGAACGCCGCGCCGACTTTGGCCAGCTCCTCGAGCGCATTCGGGCCGGTAGCAGCATCAGTCCTTTCGATACCGTGCTGCAAGCCAAAGATGGACGCGGGACGGACGTTTCGGTTTCGATTTCCCCGGTACGGAATTCAGACCATGAACTGGTGGGCACTTCCTCCATTGTCCGTGACATCACGCAGCGTAAGCGGGCGGAAGAGGCCCTGCATGAGAGCGAAGCCCGCTTCCGCATCATGGCGGACAGTTGCCCAACCGTGATGTGGGTGACCGATGCCTGCGGTGAAACCCGATTTGTCAACCGAACCTATCGGGAATTTTTCGGAATACCGTTCGTGGAAGGTTCGAAGTGGAAACCATTGTTCCACCCGGACGATTATGCGCAGTACGTCGCCTCGTTCTATCAAGCACTCGCATTGCAGGCGCCCTTCACCGGCGAAGTGCGGGTCCGCCGCGCCGACGGCGAATGGCGGTGGGCCGTCTCCTATGCCAACCCACGCTTCTCGCAGCGCGGTGAGTTCCTCGGTCACGTCGGCATAAGTCTGGACATCACCGAGCGCAAGCGGGCGGAACAGGCACTCAACGAGAGTGAAGCACGGTTGCGTGGCATTACGGATTCGGCCCAGGATGCCATCCTCATGACCGACCCCAGCGGAGCGATCAGCTACTGGAACCCGGCGGCAGAGTCGATCTTTGGTTACCGCAACGCAGAAGCGCTGGGGAAAGATCTCCACCAGTTACTGGCGCCGGAACGCTATCGCGAAGCCCATCGCGCCGCATTTCCTGAGCTCTTAGCCACCGGCCGCGGCGGCGCAATCGGCGCCCGGATTGAACTGCCGGCCCGCCGAAAAGACGGCCGCGAGATCGCCGTCGATCTGTCCTTGTCGGCGATTTGCCTGAACGGCGAATGGCACACCATCGGTGTCCTCCGCGACATCACCGCGCGCCAGCAGGCCGAGCAAGCCTTGCAGCACAGTGAAGAAAAATTTCGCCAGCTGGCGGAAAACGTTCGCGACGTCTTTTGGATGATGAACGGCGCCGGCACTGAGGCCTTATACGTCAGTCCGGCCTACGAACAGATCTGGGGACGGAGCCGCGCCAGCCTCTATCAGAACCCGATGGACTGGCTGGATGCCATCCATGGCGAAGACCGCGACCAGGCCCACGAGATATTCAAGCAGCAGTTGCAAGGAATGGACATCGCATCGGAGTACCGAATCTTGACCCCGGAAGGACAGGAAAAATGGATCCGGGAGCGGGCATTTCCGGTGCACGATCAAGCCGGCCGACTGGTACGGATTGTTGGCATCGCGGAGGAGTTCACGGAGCGCAAACGGACCGAGATAGCTCTGGAAAAGGCCAAAGCAGCCGCCGAGGCGGAGTCCGCTTATCGCCAATTTCAACACTCCCTGATTCGCGCCATACAAGAGGTGTCGCTCGATGGAATCCTGGTGGTAAACGACGAAAATATGGTGGTGTCGGGTAACAAAAGGTTTTTCGATGTTTGGCGGATTTCCCATCAAGATTTTCCCGATCTGGTGATGGACAGTTGCGCGCTTCCAGACGAGGCTTTGTTATCGGCGGTTACTGGTCGGGTGAAAGATCCCGCGGCGTTCCTGAAGCGCGTCCGGGAACTTTACGATGATCCCGGTACAAGTGACCATTGCGAAATTGAGTTAAAGGACGACCGGGTACTCGAACGCTATTCCACCACCCTGCGCGGTGAACGCGGGAAGTACATCGGACGCGCCTGGTTTTTTAGAGACATAACCACTCGTAAGCAGGTAGAAATCAGTCTGCAAAGCGCGAAGGCGGCGGCTGAGGCCGCCAACCGCGCTAAGAGTGAGTTCCTGGCCAACATGAGCCATGAGATTCGAACGCCGATGAATGGCATCGTGGGAATGACCGGCTTGTTGCTGGATACCGACCTGAACCCCGAACAGCGGCGCTATACCGAACTGTTGCGGGGAAGCGGAGAATCGCTGCTTTACTTAATCAACGACATCCTTGACCTCTCGAAGATCGAAGCCGGAAGACTCGACCTGGAGACGCTAGACTTTAACCTGCAAGTCCTCTTGGATGATTTTGCGGCCTTGCTTAGCGTCCGGGCGCGGCAGAAAGGCCTGACGTTGTTGTGCCGCGCCGATGCGCAGGTTCCCATGCTTCTCCGCGGCGATCCCGGTCGTTTGCGCCAAATTCTGACCAATCTCGCGGCCAATGCCATCAAGTTTTCCGAAGCCGGAGAAGTAACCGTGCTGGTGTCCCTAGAAGAGAGCAGCCAACCCGATTGTCGGCTCCGCTTTACGGTGCGGGACACCGGCATCGGCATTCCGGAAAACAAGATTGGTATGCTCTTCGGCAAGTTTACCCAGTTAGACCCTTCGATTACGCGGAGGTACGGCGGTACTGGGCTGGGCTTGGCTATTTCGAAACAATTGGCCGAGATGATGGGCGGCAAAATTGGGGTGGCGAGCGAAGCCGGCAAGGGCTCGGAGTTTTGGTTTACGGTCCGCCTGGACAAGCAGCCGCCGCCAGCCCAGACGGAAAATGGCCTGCACCGCCGGCCGGCCCGCCAACTCCTACGCTCCTTCGCCGGGGTAGGCGCACGTATCCTGCTGGCCGAGGACAATATCACCAACCAGATCGTGGCCCTGAGCTTCCTCAAGAAGCTTGGCCTGGACGCCGACGTAGTAGGCAACGGCGCCGAAGCGGTCAAAGCGCTGGAGTCTATCCCTTACGACCTGGTGCTGATGGATGTGCAGATGCCGGGGATGGATGGCATCGAGGCAACCCGGCAAATCCGCGACATGAAGTCCGCCATCCGTAATCATCGGGTTCCGATCGTCGCTATGACCGCGCACGCGCTGCAGGGTGACCGGGAGTGGTGCCTCCAGGCGGGGATGAATGATTATTTGTCCAAACCGCTGTCACCGCAAGTGCTCGCCCAGGTCTTAGAGCGTTGGCTGCCACAAACTACGAACGGCGAAGCGGGCTTATTGCCGGGAGCAAGTAATCCGCCTCGTCCTTCGTCGTCACCGCTTGTCTTCGACCGCGCAGCCATGCTGAATCGTCTCATGCACGACGAGAATCTGGCGCGCAGGGTCATCGAAGTTTTTCTGGACGACACCCCGGGTCAAATCGACAAGCTACAGCGCTATCTTGATGCCGCGGACATACCGGGCGCCGAGCGTCAGGCCCACCTGCTCAAGGGATCGGCGGCCAACGTCGGCGGCGAGGCCCTGAGTGCGCTGGCCTTCGAGATGGAAAGAGCCGGCAAGGCCGGCGACCTAGCGTTTATTGCTGCCCGCATGAACAACCTGGATCGTCAGTTTCTTGCACTCAAGCAAGCCATGACACAACCGGCGTGAACCTGAACTAAGACGGACAGCAAAGCCACGCAGACACTGCCGGTTGACCCTGATTTCACTGACCGCTGCTTCCGCCGGATTTCCCCATGAAGTACTGTCTCCCACTCACTTTCGTGGGCAGCACACAATCGCCATGAGCACGTCTTTTTTTCGCATAAGGCAGCCTGGCTCTAGGTCCCTACGTCTCCACCGAGAAGTGCTGACGGTTGGCCTGGCAATACGCGCACTTTGACGCGCAGGAAGCGGCGCTATTACTCTGCTCCTCGCCTCTTACGCGGCTGAGTCGCGCAATGGGCGGCATCTCACCCGGCATCCGGCAAACTAATAGGTGAATGACTGGAGTCCCGACAAGTTCCCGTTGCGACCGGCTGCCAACACAAATCCCGTTCGGGTGTTCGGGTTCAGCGCAATGGTCGCCCCACCCGGTCCCATAGGAAAGCCGGTGAGCGATTCAATCAGGTTTCCATTTTCGTCGTACACATGGATCTCGCCCGGAGCAGCCGGCACCGGGTGCGTGATGAGGAACAGCTTGTTGACGGGATCATTCGCCACGGTGGCGCCGGCATACTCGCCAATATTTGGCAGATCGACGACGAACCCGGTCTGGGTTGCAAGATTATAAAACTCCGCCTGATACGGAAAGAGATAGGATTCCGTGGTTGTACACGCGATCCCCGTTCCTGAATCAACTGCCAATCCATTGACAAATCCGTGCCCCAATCCCGTGAACTCGGTGATGTTACGAGTCGTGAGGTTGACCAGGTCAACTACGGGAACCGTGTTCGGAGCACCCTCAGCCTGCGAAAGTACAGCCTGGTTCGTGGTGCTGTCATATCCCAGCAGAGGAGGAACTCCCTGGGTAAGAATCGGGTCCTGGAGGGTTATGATCGGTCCGAAAAGGTTCGCCGCGACATTCGAGCCAAAGACGAACCGCCCACAACAAGCGTCGGTAGAGGCCATGACCGCGACGTCCGGCGTCCCTTGATTTCCCTCAACATCCTCGAAAAGCTGCGTCTCATTGTTAATAGGAGGTAGCCAGGCGCCGGTGAATCTATTGCCTGCCAGTGGATTTAGGACATTGTAAGTACGCTGCACCACGTAGAGACCTTGCACATGCTCGTCTTCGCGCAGGCCAATATGGCTTCCCACCACGCCCAGCGTGACGAAGTTATTCTGGGTTGCGAGTTGTACTTCGACCAGGGCGATAATCCTGCCTGTGGTCTGGTCGAAGGTCTCGGTCGCGATAGTGTAGTTTCCGCCAGGCTCCAATAGCGCCTCGCTCAACAAGCCCTCCGTGCCTGACTCATCCACGCCGTAACCAAAGATTTCACCGCCGAACAGGTCTTGTACGACAAATCCCTGTCCTGTCGGCGACGGTACTTCCTCGGTTTGGGGGATGGGCATCGGTCGCTTTAGAGAGCGTGGGCGCGCCTGTGCCGCCGCGATGAAGTTGAACAGACCAAGCAGGATTACCGCGACCGCGAGTCGGCCGGGAAAGGTGTTTTTCATAGTCATGCGCTCCGTTACCGGTAAGAATGTACGATCAGCCCCATAGACCAATCACTTTCCTATCGTAGGTTTGCGCAAATTTCGGTTTGTCACGTTTTTGTCACAGACTTGAAAAAAAATATCCCTCGCCCATTTAAGGGACTACCGGGACCGCGGCGGCAGCGAGTTTAGGCAGGCGGGCGGATGGGGACCGGCGCTTCGTTATTGCCGCAAATGAAAACCGGCGGCACGCGGCCGCCGGTGTATGTATTTGTCTGGCTGGTAATTCAGAACTGTCCGGGAACCACCGCGGCGTAGTCGTCGTCGCGGCGTTGCAGGGTTGGACGGTCATCGCCATTGTTGGTGGGCTGCCCCTTGTCGCTGTCAGCGGTCTGCGTCCGCCGCAGCGTAGGCTGATTGGAATTCTTGTCCGGAACCACTTTCTTGCCGTTCTCAAATGCCGCCAGGCGGGCTTTCACTTCATTGAATTCCGAGGTGTTCACGATGTATTCCGGACGCGGCGGCAGAATTTCTCGAATCTCTTCCTGGCTCTTCAAAATGCGTTCTGGCGTTGGCGGATGGCTGGCAAAGGTCCTGGACAGCGTTCCCGGCTTCTGTTTTTCCTGGGACTTGATCTTCTCAAAAAACGAAATAAACGACTGGGGATCGTAGCCCGCTTTGTACATGTATTGCAGGCCAAGGTAATCGGCCTGGGCCTCAAAGTCGCGCGAGAACTTCATGAAAGCCACCGGCATTGCCAGGCTCATGGCCGCATTGGCCGCCTCGTAAATGCCCCAGCTGTTCACGAAGATCAGGGGGATCGACGCCAGGCGCACGTAATTGGCGCGAGTCATTTCGCGCGTCGCATGGCGAAGGACTACGTGCGAGATTTCATGCGCCATCACGCCGGCCAGCTCTGCCTCACCGTCGGCGGCGAGAATCAGCCCGCTGTTCACATAGAAAAATCCGCCTGGCAGAGCGAAAGCATTGATATCGTCGGAATCGATAACTTTGATCGTGAACGGCACTTTCGCATCGGAGTTGCGAACCAGGTTCTGCCCAACGCGGTTGACATACTCATTCACCACCGGGTCCTGGATCATGCGCGCGCTCTGCTCGACCATCATGGCGTACTGCTTGCCCATCTTGATGTCGGTGTCGATGCCGTACCAGTCGCCCATGCTCTTTCCCGTCGAGCCCACCTTGCGATCGCCGATGTCGTCGATGTCGTTCTTGCCCTTATCGTGTGTTTCCTTAGGAGCGGTCGCGGTCGTGGTTGTAGCCGCGCTGTCGGACGCAGGCGTGGGTTGGTCCGTGCTTGCTGCGGGCTGCGCCTGATCGGAGGGAGGGACTGGCGATTGCGTTGAAGTTTGCGATTGCGTACTGTCCTGGGCCAACGACGGACGAGCGAGGCTGGCACTCAGCAGGACTACGATCGCAGCTGCGAGAGCACGTGACTTCATGGGAAACTCCAGTGCCGAACGCTGAGCCGCACCTTGCCAAGGTGCTTCTTGCGGCCATTATATGCTTGAAAACGCACAGTGCCGATTGGATTTCCGAAAAGACATCAGGATGCAAAGTTTTCTCTCCAGTCTGGTTTCCGAGACCAATACGCCGTCCGCAACCCGCAGCTGCCGAAAGCGGGGTAGAATGAGCGTTTCGTCCCAGGAGACAGGCATTTATGGCTACCGTGACATCTTCGCAAAAAATTAGTCGGCGAGTTTCGATTGACGACTTTATCGGCGGCTTGCGTCAACTGCACGAGCCGGACTTCACCGGAGTACAAGGCACGCTTGCCTACCTGCGGGCCAACCCCGTCGATCCTGAATCGCTGCAGCGTTATTTGTTTTGGGACGCGCAGCATTACACTCGCAACCTCATCGACAAGACCGAACTCTACGAGCTGTTGGCGATCTGCTGGGAGGTTGGACAGCGCAGCTCGATCCATAATCACAAGGGACAGAATTGCTGGATGGCCGCTCCCATCGGGCGGCTTGCCGTGCAAAACTACCGCTTGCTCGCTGAAGATCTGGAGGCGCATCGTTGCAACATCGTGCCTACCGACGTGGTCGAGATCACTCCCGAACATCCGGTTGCGGTGGACCCGCTAAACCCAGTGCACGACGTGCGGAATCCGAAAGAATGGAATCAGCGGGCCGTGACTCTGCACGTTTACTCGCGCCCCTTCGACTCCTGCATTGTGTATTCGGTAGACCAAGGCAGTTGCGGCGAAATCGGCCTGACCTACACGTCGATGTTCGGGAAGCTTTGCTAACAGGCAGTTGAGTGGCTGAAATTCAGCCTGCGGCGTAAACATCGATGATGTTCGCAGATCACAAGTGGCAGTTCATGCGGACGATATAATCGAGGGTCGTAGGGGCGACGAGTGACCCTTCCGCCGAGGCCCACGCAGGTCTGGGAAGGCATACTTCGCCCGCGATACGGAGATCATTTCCCTGGTCGTTCCGCAACCCCAACGCTCTCCGTGTCCTCCATGGTGAAAACGATTCTTATAGGCAGGTCGATTATGACAGTCATCAAGCAAGACGATCTTATCCAGAGCGTCGCTGACGCTCTGCAATACATTTCCTACTACCATCCGGTTGATTTCATTCGCAGCCTGGCCAGCGCCTACGAGAAGGAACAATCACCCGCCGCTCGTGATGCCATCGCGCAGTTGCTCATCAACTCGCGCATGTGCGCCGAGGGCCATCGTCCCATCTGCCAGGACACCGGCATCGTGACCGTCTTCCTCAAAGTCGGAATGAACGTCCAGTGGGACGCGACCATGAGCGTCGAGGACATGGTCAACGAAGGGGTTCGCCGCGCCTATTTGCACCCGGACAATAAGCTGCGCGCCAGCGTGCTGGCCGATCCCGCCGGAGCGCGCAAGAACACCAAGGACAACACTCCGGCGGTCATCAACATGTCGATCGTTCCCGGCGACAAGCTCGAAGTGATCGTCGCAGCCAAGGGCGGCGGTTCCGAGGCCAAGTCGAAGTTCGCCATGCTGAACCCGTCGGACTCGATCATCGAGTGGGTACTGAAAACGCTTCCCACCATGGGCTCGGGATGGTGCCCGCCGGGCATCATCGGCATCGGCATCGGCGGCACGGCAGAAAAAGCCATGCTGCTGGCCAAGGAAGTTCTGATGGAGCCCATCGACATCCAAGAGCTGATCGCACGCGGCCCGAAGAACACTGCGGAACACCTGCGCGTCGAGCTCTATAAGAAGATCAATGCGCTGGGCATCGGCGCACAGGGGCTGGGTGGACTGACCACGGTGCTCGACGTCAAGGTGAAGGACTATCCCACCCACGCCGCCAATCTGCCGATTGCGATGATCCCGAACTGTGCGGCCACACGCCATGTGCACTTCGTGCTCGACGGGACTGGCCCGGTTGCGCTGGAACCGCCTTCGCTGGAAGACTGGCCGAAGCTCACCTACAACCCGGCGGGCGCGCGCCGCGTGAATCTCGACACCGTCACTCGCGAAGACGTGGCGACGTGGAAGACTGGCGAAGTGATTCTGCTGAGCGGCAAGCTGCTGACTGGCCGCGATGCCGCCCACCAGCGTATGACCGACATGCTCACGCGCCACGAAGCGCTTCCTGTGGACTTCAACAATCGCTTTATCTACTATGTTGGGCCGGTCGATCCGGTGCGCGACGAAGTCGTCGGCCCTGCTGGTCCCACGACTGCTTCTCGCATGGACAAGTTCACCCGCCAGATGCTGAAGGAGACGGGACTGCTCGGCATGGTGGGCAAGTCCGAGCGCGGCCCAACCGCGATCGAAGCTATTCGCGACTATAAGGCGGTTTACCTGATGGCGGTCGGCGGCGCGGCCTACCTGGTGTCGAAGGCGATCAAGAAATCGCGCGTGCTGGCCTTCGCCGATCTGGGCATGGAAGCCATCTACGAATTCGAAGTGGAGGACATGCCGGTCACGGTCGCCGTAGATGTGAACGGCAATTCCGTTCACGAGAGCGGCCCCAAGGAGTGGCAAGCCAAGATCGCGGAGCTGGTCGAGATCGGATAGACGTCGATGCTCCGCTACAATTCAACACGTCGAGGGCCCAATGGACAGATGGAACGATGAAATAGTCCACCGAGTGGAAGAGGCGCCGCTTGGTTTAGCTTATGTCATGCGTAAACACGACGCGGTTTTTTACAGGGAACGCGGCGATGCGTACATCATTGACGTCCCGAAGCGCACCAGGAGCGGAAAGCCCGATCACCGCGAGTATGAGGAATGGACAATCACTAGGGACAAGGTTGATTTGATGACGAAAGACCTGGAATGTGGTGTTCCGCCGATGCGGCTTGATGCGCAACCTCAAGCGCCTGGCAGACGCAGACGTTCGCTCAAGGGCCGGGGTGGCAAACGAATCTCCTGATAATTGCATCGCGGCAACACTGAAAACCGCTGGCACGTCAGCCAATCTATGGAGCCGACCACGAAATCTTCCCGTCTGAGCTGTAGAAGCTCAATCCAGACCTGCCGGGTATGACGTCGCCCCTAAGCTCTACAAGGGGTTTGGCGTGGGCGTTATTGAGTCGCAGGCCATCAGTGGACAAGGTCGCACGGTCTGTTCCGTTCTCATCACTGAGCCAAATTACCGGTTCGTCGGGTTTCGTATCTATTGCAACCCCCGCAAATTCCGGCGTGCCAATCGTCGCTCTTGGCCGACCGTGGCTGTCTAGGAGAATTATTTTCTCAGCCTCGATCGTTCGCGGCTTGACCTCTGCGGCCATTAACAAAAGAGCCCCCAAAGTTAAGCCGGTAGCCACTGCAATCCGCTTCAGATACTGATTCTGACGCTCCAAACGTTCAACACGCTGAGTCAATAACGTGAGCTCGAGTGTCATTCTCAGGTGAGCGGATGAAACTCGGTTTTCATGTCGTCATTCGACCATTCAACGTTCGTGCGGTATCTCCTCCCCGATAGAGATTCATACTCGATGCAAAACACGTTCCCCCGCGACGCCGTTTCGACCTCCCGAGGTAGCTTGTATTCGGCCTTGGTAGCGAGAGGAGCCATCCAACGCATGCCCCCCTTCCCCTGGGCATAATCTGTGCAGCGAATGTTGACGGCTGGCCCAAAACCTTGATTCTCTATCACCCAACCGCCTGGTCCCATTTCGGTGCCTTGCCGCATTGCCACGGCCAAAAATGGTCTTTGTGAATATTCGATTTGCTCGGAACTATTCTTCGCGATGACTTTTGTATCCTTGGCATAGCCCCAGAGCACGTACAGCGTCACCGAGGTGACTAACGCGAGCCATAGTTCGGAGATCGCCTGAATCCAAGTGGGCCAGATCATTTGATGAAAATTATAAGCGTGCGTGTGGTATGGGGCCCAGTTACTAGGAATGTAACTCCTCTAGTTTCTTCCACAGCGGATTGAGAGGAATTTCAACCGGAGGATTTGTGATCAGAAGCTTCTCGACTGGCTGCCAGCCGCCCTGGCTACAGTCAAAAGCCTTGCGCCGCATGGGATCGATGACCCATACGTTGGCAATACCCATTGCCCGATAATCATCCAGCCGCTGCTGATACCGTGAGACGCGATCTTCAGGCGAGAGCACCTCAATGACGGCAACTGGTGGACGGGTCAGCACGGCCTCATAGTTCCGTTGGAGCGGGAGAATAGCAAGATCGGCAATGCGGACCCGCGTTGGCGAAACTCGCATTCTAATCTCGGGGTACGCTTCCAGTTTCCATTGCTCCTCGTGTGTTGCCAGCCACTTTATGAAGAAGGCTTGCACCGCCGAGTGCTCTGTCTCGCCCACGTTGCGCTCCTCCAGCTCGCCGTCCACGTAATCGCAATCCGGCTCGTAATCCGTCCTGAGATATTCATCCAGCGATACCTGCGTGGTTGCCATCGCGGGCGCTCCTGGAGAGAAGTGTACCACTCCTGTCTGGTGCGTTTTCGTCACGTGACCTGTCATAATTGCGGCGACGCGCCCGGTTTGGCTGTCATCTGTTTGAGTGGAGGGTACGCGATGTCCGCCACCACAACTTCCCGCACCCGCACGGAAAAAGATTCTCTCGGCCACAAGGAAATTCCCGGCCACGTTTACTACGGAATTCAGACCGCGCGTGCGGTGGAGAACTTTCCCATCAGCGGGTTGCGCGCCCACCGCACGCTCATCCGCGCGATCGCGATGGTGAAGGAGGCGGCCGCCGAAGCTAACCGCGAGTTGGGACTGGTTGACGAAAAGACGGCCAACGCGATCATTGCGGCCGCTAAGGAAGTTCAGCAGGGCAAGTGGGATGACGAATTCGTAGTGGACGTCTTCCAGGCGGGCGCCGGCGTCAGCTTCCACATGAATAGCAACGAGGTCATCGCCAACCGCGCCTCCGAGCTGCTGGGCGGCGCGCTCGGCGAGTACGAGCACGTTCATCCCAACGACCACGTCAACTATGGGCAATCGACTAACGATGTCTTCCCTAGCGCCATGCGTTTGGCGTCGCTGCTGGAGCTCGAAAAACTTTACACCGCGCTCGATAACTTTATCGCCGCACTGGCACAAAAGGGCGAAGAGTTTCATCATGTACTCAAGTCGGGACGCACTCACATGCAGGATGCGGTCCCCATGCGGCTGGGCCAGGAGTTCAGCGCCTACGCCGCGGCGATCAAGCGCGCGACAAAATCCATTCATGAGCAATCTGAATTGCTGCGCGAGATCGGGCTCGGCGGATCGGCGGT
>Ga0182013_10001781_pt1 | contig 29038 bp, 25 predicted proteins | sample 612S2MmetaG_FD_120487 | JGI IMG/M metagenome (GOLD analysis project Ga0182013, IMG submission 120487) | Permafrost microbial communities from Stordalen Mire, Sweden - 612S2M metaG | ecosystem: Environmental > Terrestrial > Soil > Wetlands > Permafrost | place: Sweden: Stordalen | collected... | reverse complement strand
TGTTGAGCGCGGACATGGTGCCGATCACGCACCCGAAGCAGTGGAAGAGCGGCACCGGCACCACGATCTTGTCCTGCTCGGTGTAATGAAAACCGTGCGCGAGAAACTGGCCGTTGTTCACCACGTTGTGGTGCGTGAGCATCACACCCTTCGGGTGGCCGGTCGTCCCGCTGGTGTACTGGATGTTGGCCACGTCGTCGACATCGACATAGGCGGGTAGGTCGCCCGGCGTGTACTTAAGGGCCAGCCACTCGGGCGAATCGAAGTAGATGGTGTGCTGGAGCTCGAGTTGCAGGCCGTGACGGGCGCGGCCGAGGATCTCTTCATAGTCGGCGCGTTTGTCGCGATGCCAAAGAAAGAGCGCCTTCATGCGCGAGCGGGTAAGCGTGAATTGCAACTCATGCGAGCGATAGGCGGGGTTCACGTTGACGAGCGCAGCCCCGGCGCGTGCGCAGGCCATGTGCAGCACGACCCACTCGATGCAGTTGGTAGACCAGATGCCAACGCGGTCGCCTCGACGAATGCCGAGCGACCACAAGCCGCGCGCAACTGAGTCCGCTTCTTCGCTGAGCTCCGCCCAGGTGAGGCGTTCGTTCTGATGGCACGAAGCAACCGCCATTCGATCAGGGAATCGTTCGGCAGTTCGCTGCAGCAAGTCGCCAATCGTCAGCTCAAGGAGCTTGCGCCTCGGGCCGTGCGCGTAGCTGAGGCTCGACAGTGCGTCTTTCACAGGCATAGAGCTGCCTCGAGAACAGACTTGACGTGGGATCGCTCGAGCATGACGAGGCGAGTTTATAACGATGCAGCAGTCCGTGTAATGTGATCTGGCTCACTCTTCCAACGGACTCAAGGTGTCAAAAGAGGTTTGCGCTCTCCGCCACCGCAAGGGACGCGATGGATGGGACACCGGCCGCTTGAGTAGAAGAGATGGAAGAAATCATTCGGAAAGACACGCGCGTTGGATGTGAGGAAACGTATCCGCAATCACATGCGGCTCAACTTGGAAGGAGTATCCTCCGCACCGAAAGAGGGAGAAAGCATCCCGAGTCTCCCGCCGATTCAGCTTCGCCTGGCCGTAGTGGCCAGGCGGAACTGCGCCCTTCCCATTCTCTTGTATTGAGAAGCGGGATTCAATTCATGGACAACCCGGACTTTGGAAAGGAGGAGCACACGATGACGCATGCATGCAAGACACTCAACATCGCCTTTAGTCTCGCAGTGCTCTTAGCACTACCGGTTTTCGCCCAGACCTCAATTGATGAGCAGACGGTACAGACGGCATCGAAACCTGTGGCCTACGTGTACGTTGGCACGGCCAGCGGGGCCAACTTATACTACGCGGCCGCGGACGGGGCGCTTACGCTCGCGAACGGGTCGCCATTTTCGGTTGCCGGGACGCTGTGGGGCAGCAATGGAACGCACCTGATCACGATGGACAACGTCAGCTCGATTTACTCGTATGCCGTTGGCAAGGGCGGAGTCATCGAGGAACAAACGTCGGAAATCGACACACAGGACTACGCTGGCGCGAACTGCGGCGAAGAAGACCAGGCCACTCTCGACCACACGGGGCAGAACGTATATGTGCTCTTGAATATCGGCGGTGGAAATGAGTGTGCCGCCTATCAGAGCTACAACATAGCGAAGACCACGGGCAAGCTGACGTTCAACGACGTTGTGACGCACTCGGACGGTGGGCCATGGCATGTGATGCCGGTCTTCACGGGGAAGGACAAATTCGCCTACAGCCTGGAAGCCTGGGACTACGGCCTGTGGTCACGGCTGCGCGGCTATGTTCGCAAGAGCAATGGCGCACTGGAGAAGCTGAGTTTCCACCAGAGCGATCCGAAACCGCAGGCAGGATGGCAATTCTGGCCTTCAACGATTACAGAGGATCCGAGAGACCACCTGGCTGTTGGTGTTGTGCCCTACGATCCCGCTAGCAAAACGGGCGAGCATATCCAGCTGGCGAGTTACACCATCGACAGCGAGGGAAACCTGGCTTCGTCGAATACCTGGGAGACGATGCCGACGCCGGATATTTCGCCAAGTAGCCTGGTGATGTCCCCTTCGGGGAAGCTGTTGGCTGTTGCGGGAAACCAGGGTTACTTTCCGTGGGGCGGCAGCGGACCATCGCCGGACGGGCTGGAGGTGTTCCACTTCAATGGCGCTGAACCGATCACAGTCTACAGCGGAGTTCTTACGCCCACAGAGATCGACGGGATCGTGTGGGATAACAACGATCATCTTTATGCCATGAGTGGTCGCACGAACCAGCTTTTCGTATATACGGTGACACCGACCAGCTTGACCGAGGCTCCCGGGTCGCCGTACGCGATCGCGAGCTCCGGCGGTTTGAGCAGCATACTGGTTGTCCCTGTCTTGCCGTGGATGTGAGCTGCGGATATCGCATTTCGCCGTGCGCGATTCCACACGCCGCAAGCCGCTGCGTGCTCTGCAGGAATCTCCGCACGATTGACCGTAAGATATTGATTTATATGGTGGGCGCTGCAGGATTCGAACCTGCGACTTCCACCGTGTGAAGGTGGCACTCTACCGCTGAGTTAAGCGCCCCTGGGGTGGGGTGTAAATGCCCGCACACGAGGGCATTCCATGCGATAGAGTATCACCAGCAGGGCTTTCCGGCCAACCCCATGCGCAGGCGCGGGTTGGCTCAAGTCTTGCATCCAACCATGATGCGCTGGAGACCGAGATCGATACGTCAAGGCGCCGACATTCCTCCTGAAGGAGAAGCGGCGCTGCGCGCGATTCCGGGCCTGGGTGGGGTGGAATTGGCGGGTGTAGGCGGCGCCGGCGGGGCCAATCCGGGCGTGGGAAAGGCTCATGCGCCGCATGTTTCTGCCCGCAATGAAACACCGCGGGCAGGCCCTCCGGCAGAAGGCCAGGGCGGCGGCCGCGCGGCGTTCTCAAATGCCCGCGAAAGCAGCCAGGAAAAAGGCTTTGGAGCGCAACCTTCCCATGCGGATGGGGTTCCAGAAGATATGGCAACCCTGGTCCTGGACAAATCGGCCCTGGGAGTGGGCACGGCCCAGCGAGCGGAGCTACGCAGCGATGCGAACCCCGGCTTGAACGCCGCACAAGACCCAAACAGCGACGCGGCCGTGATGCTGCGTGTAGCGGCGGGGGACGAAGCGGCCTTCAATTACCTGGTTGGGCGCTACCACCGCGCGATGATTCATTTTCTGTTCCGCATGGTCCGCAACGAAGCTGTTGCCGAAGAATTGGCACAGGAAGTGTTTTTGCGCGTCTACCGATCCAGAGAAAGCTACCGCGCCGAGGCCAAGTTCACCACGTGGCTTTACCGCATCGCCACTAATCTTGCGGTGAATCATGCGCGGGACACGAAGCACGAGCGGTCGGCATCGACGATTTACCTCGACGCGCCGGATGAGGAATCGGGAACTACGCCGGATGTGGCGGACGACGAACTCTCGGTTGAGCAGCGGATGGTGCGCGATGAGCGCATGGGCGCGATTCGTTCGCACGTGATGGCGCTGCCCGAGCGGCAGAGAATGGCCGTGCTGATGCACAAGTATCAAGGTATGGACTACAGGCAGATTGGCGACGTGCTGAAGCTGAGCGAGTCGGCCACCAAGTCGTTGCTGTTTCGCGCTTACCAGACGCTGCGCGACAAGCTGAAGGAATTTGTGTAAGTGGAAACAAGCCGGGCGACACCGGCGGGGAGTGGGGAGGAAGTTATGGAGACGGTCCAGAACAAATCGATGAATGCTCATTGCGCCGGGATGGAAGCCGGCCTCGCGGACCTGTTGCTGAATCCGGATGCGGTGCCTGTCAAGGTCCGCGTGCATGTGGAGCAGTGTGAGGCGTGCAGCCAGGAGCTTGCGGAATTGCATGCAACAATGGCGCTTTTGGATACATGGGAAGCTCCCGAACCAAACCCCTATTTTTTGACCCGCCTGGAAGCGCGGATGCGGGAAGAACGGGAAGCTGCGCCGGCCAGCTGGTTAGAGCGGCTCCGGGCGCGCCTGACGTATGGGCCTTCGCTGCATGTGCGGCCAGTGGCCGCGATGGCTTTGACGGTTGTGCTGCTGCTGGGTGGGGGAGTGTACTTGGGAGTGTCAAATTGGGATCAGACGACGACACCGACACCGCAGGCTGCCGTGGTGCATGACTTGCAGACGCTGGACAACAACGCGCAGTTGCTTGACCAGATGGAAGCGATGTCGACCTCGCCCGACAACGGCGGGGACTAGATGTGGTTGGGGATCGTCAGGGCAAGAGATCAGGGCCGGAAAGAGATTGGGTAAGGAAATGAAGACGGGGGCACAGAATGCGAGGCGGATGCGATGCGCGGCAATAGCTGCGGCAGCCGCTGTTTTGTGCGCTCCTGCTTCGTGGGCAGCCTGGAGTCAACACGGAAGTGCGCCTCATGCCGCACCCGCTCCGCACTACGCTGCGCCCAAGGCACAGCCCGCGCCAAGTCAACCAAAGGGGCAGGGCCAATACAAAGCTCCTCAGCCGCAATACCAGGCGCGGCCACAGGGCAATGGCGCGGTTCGACCTGTCTATCCGGGCTCTCTGAATCGCGCGCCATACAACCAGGCCGTCCGGGCGTATCCGGGCGCAGCCCCGCCGGGGCACCTGGGCGCCTTTCTCAACGACCATCGCGGATTGCCGGTGCAGGACCAGGAACGCATGCTGCGCAACGATCCCAGCTTTAACCGGCTCCCCTCGGGCGACCAACAACGGCTGGTGCAGCAACTTCACCAGGTGAATCAGTTGCCCGAGCAGCAGAGGGAACGGCGGCTGGCGCGCGCTGAATTACTTGAGCACATGACTCCGCAGGACCGCATGGCTGCCAACATGGCTGGACGCCGGTGGAGAACCTTGCCGGCGAATCGCCAGGTGTTGATGGGGAATGCGTTTCGCGATTTGAGCGCGGTCCCGCCAGATCAACGGCAGATGGTGCTGAATTCGAGCCGCTATCAGAATGCGTTCAGTCCTGAAGAGCGTGGCATCCTCACCGATGTCTTGCGCGCGGAACCCTACCAGGCGCCGAAGTAGTGCGCGGCTGATTGGCCACAAGCGGGATCCTCTTTATTCAAGCCAACGTCGAACTCTGCTCGAAGCACTGTTGAGCAAGTTCGCCTGCCCACGGGCTGAAAGTCGGAAGGCTTTCTATCGTTTGAGTTCCAGTGGAGCGTGCAGGCGAATGTCGCGCGAGGACGACCCAATCTGTATTTCGAACGTTCCGGGGTCGGCAGTCCAGGCATGCTTGTTGGGGCTCCAATAGGAAAAGTCCGAGCGGTCGAGCGTAAAGTGCACGGTTTTCGATTCACCGGGCTGCAGTTCCACGCGTTGAAATCCTTTCAGTTCGTGAGTCGGGCGGTCGATTTTCGAGTGGCCGTCATGGACGTAGAGTTCCACCACTTCGGCGCCCGCACGAGTGCCCGTGTTCTTGACATGGGCAGTCACGGCCTGGCCGTGTTCGGCAGAGGGAACAATGCTGAGATCGCTGTAGGCGAACGTTGTGTAACTCAGGCCGAAGCCGAACGGGAATTGCGGCTCGACATGCCTGGTGTCGTAATAGCGGTAGCCGACGTAGATGCCTTCGGCGTAATCGACCTGAAGATTTTCGCCGGGGTAGTGACCGTAAGCGGGCGAATCTTCAAAACGTTTGGGAAAGGTCACCGGGAGCTTCCCTGAGGGATTGGCATTGCCGAAGAGAATGTAGGCGAGCGCCTGGCCTGCTTCCTGGCCTGCATACCAGATGTCGAGCAGTGCGGGAGTCTTGTCGATCCATTTGGTCATGGTGACCGGATTGCCTGTGTTCAGCACCACGATGGTATGCGGGTTGACCTTCTCCACGGCCTCGATGAGTTCATCCTGGCCGGCGGGCAGGTCCATTGTTTTTACGTCAAAACCCTCGCCTTCAAGTTTTGCGTAACGGCCTACCACAACCACGGCTATCTCTGCTTCTTTTGCGATTGCTACTGCCTGTTCGAGCATGGCGGCGCGGGCCTCCGGCGTGTCCAGGCGCGGATCCTCGCCTTCCATGCCCACTCCCTGGGCGAATTTGACCAGCGACCAGTTGCCCATGCGCTCGCGAATCCCATCGAGCGGCGTGATTGAGTAGCGGGAACGTACCAGAGAACTGCCACCGCCGCCCGTGCGCGGGGTCAACGCGTCGGGACCGATGACGGCCAGCGATTTTACCTTGGAGACATCGAGTGGGAGCAGTGCATTGTCGTTCTTCAGAAGGACGATGCCCTCCGTCGCTCCCTGCCGCGCGACGGCCATCTGCGCAGGTGTGTCTACATCGCCTCCGGCGGCGTGTGGATGATCGAAAAGACCGCTCTCGAAAAGCACGCGGAGAATGCGGCCGACGTTTTCGTTCAGCGTGGATTCCGCGATGTTGCCGCCTTTGACGTCGGCCAGGACTTTGTCGGCAGCAAGCCAGCCTGCGCCGCTGCCGTTGGCCGTAAAAACAGGCAGTGCGGAAAATGCGCGCATCGGAGCGCCACCGGGCATCTCCAGGTCCATGCCGGCGTTGACTGTGGCCGCGGTGGAGTACGTGCTCGCCCAGTCGGAGACAACAAACCCCTTGAAGCCGAACTCCTTGTCGAGAATATCGCGGAGCAGAAGAGCGTTCTCCGCGCAGTGAAGGCCATTCACCTTGTTGTAGGCCGACATCACGGTCCAGGCGCCTCCTTCTTGAACGGCGGCTTTGAAAGCCGGGAGATAAATCTCGTGCAGCGTGCGCTCGTCGACGTGGGCGTCGATCCGGTGGCGCTCGAACTCTTCGTTGTTGGCCGCGAAATGCTTCACGGAGGGAATGACGCCTTCGCCCTGCACGCCCTTGATGTAGGCAACACCCAGTCGGCTGGTGAGGTAGGGGTCCTCGCCGTAGCTCTCAAAGTTGCGTCCCCAGAGCGGCACGCGGTTGATATTCACCGTGGGGCCCAGGATCATGTCGCGGCCCAGGGCCTTCACTTCGCGCGCGATCGCCTGGCCTTCCCGTTGGACGAGATCCGGATCCCAGGTGGCTGCCATGGCGATGCCGGAGGGAAAGCTCGTGGCCAGAACCTTCATGGTTGCGGGAGCGTTGGCCGCGCTGGTCAAAGCCGAGCTGCCCGCCCAGGAACGCACCCCCATCGGGCCGTCCGCCATTTTGATGGCGGGGATGCCTAGCCGGTCGATGGGTGCCGACTCCATCCAGCCCGAGCCGGAAAGCATGGTGGCTTTCTCTTCGAGAGTCATGCGGCCAAGCAGGTCAGCGACGCGTTGCTCGACCGGAGTGGCGGGATTCTTGTAGGGCGCGTTGGAGGGAACTGGGCTTTGTGCGGCAATAAATGAGGGTGCAAAGGCCAGGAATGCGAAAAGCAGAGCAGATTTAAGACCGCGAAACAAGCGCATGGATATAACTCCGGCAACGGGAGAATGCCCGTGGAGAATTCGAGGCAATGGTAATGGATTGCCATGGTGGAAACAATCGGGTGGTCGGCGCAGAGCCTCATTGAGCGCCCTCGGGGCGTTTCCTCGATCGCGCGCTCAGTTACAATCGAAGATGGCCAAGGCCCACTATGTTTTGCGCTGCGAGCGCAACGAGAGCAAGGAGTTCCAACATCTATGGCGATTCCCGCCACACAAATGCGCCCCGGCATGATCATCAAGCACAACGATCAACTGCACCTGGTCTTCAAGGTAGAGCACCGCACACCAGGCAACCTGCGCGCGTTCATCCAGGCCAAGCTGCGCAACTTGCGCACCGGCGCCATGTTCGAGCATCGCTTCCGCTCCGCCGATGCGATTGAAAAGGTCCAGGTGGACGAAATCTCAATGGACTTCCTCTATGCGGACGGCGATGACTACTACTTCATGAATCCTGTGGACTACGAGCAGACCGTGTTGAAGGGTTCTACGCTGGGCGATGCCATCGAGTACCTGACGCCGAACCTGCAAATCAAGGTGAGCTATCACGATGGGAATGCGGTGGGCATCGAATTGCCATCGGCCGTTGAACTCGAGGTCATTGAGACGGAGCCGGGATTGAAGTCGGCCACAGCCTCAAGCGTAACCAAGCCGGCCAAGCTCGAGACCGGGCTCGTGGTCCAGGTGCCCGCGTTTATCAACGAGGGCGAAAAAATCCGCGTGGACACCAGCGAGGGCGCTTACCTGAGCCGCGCCTAATCGTCCTGAAGAGTGTTCGCCGCAGCCTCCGGGATTGGAGGATCGCATGAAGCTGTTATCGGCATGGGCAATCTCGGTTCTGGTTTTGTCAGAGGCGATTACGATAGCCCAGAATGCATCCTCCCTGTCTCCCTCTTCAACTCCCGATCAAGCTGCACTGGTGGAAGGCAGCAATGCCTTCGCGGCCGACCTCTATGCGCAACTAGGCAGGCGCGACGGCAACCTCTTCTTTTCACCGGAAAGCATTTCGACTGCCTTTGCCATGGCGTATGCGGGCGCGCGCGGCCAGACCGCGAGCGAGATCGCCGCAACCTTTCACTTCACGCTTCCGCAAAATCGACTGCATCCGGCTGCGGGCGCGCTGCTCGGCGATCTCAACTCGCCCCACACCGCCTATCAGCTTCATGTAGCCGATGCCCTCTGGGCAGAAAAAGACTTCAACTTCCTTGAGGATTACCTGAAACTGACCAGTACAAATTACGGAGCGGGTCTTCGGCGCGTCGATTTCAAAGGCGAACCCGAGGCCGTCCGCGGCGCCATCAATCATTGGGTCGAAGAAAAGACCGAGAACAAGATCACAAACCTGCTGCCTCCCGGCTCGGTCGATACATCCACCCGGCTGGTATTGACCAACGCGATTTATTTCAAAGGAGATTGGGAAAAACAGTTCGAGAAGTCAGCAACAGCGGATGGCGATTTTCACGTATCCGCAGCGGAGAGCGTGAAAGCGCCACTCATGCATCTCGAGAGCCGCTTCAGCTATTTCGAACAGCCGCAATTTCAGGCGCTCGCGATTCCGTACAAAACTGGCGAGCTATCGATGATCGTGCTCTTGCCCAGGGAGCGCACCGGGCTGCCCGCGCTTGAAGAAACGATGACGCCGGCGAACCTGCGCACATGGCTTGGCGAATTGAGCCGAAGCTCGAAGGTCATTCTCACCCTGCCGAAGTTCAAAATGACGCAGGATTTCGAGCTCGGCGGCACGCTTTCTGCCATGGGCATGCCGGATGCATTCAAGAAAGCCCGCGCCGACTTTTCCGGCATGACCGGCAAGCGCGATTTCTGGATTGGCGCAGCCGTGCACAAAGCCTACATCGACGTGAACGAAGAAGGAACCGAGGCTGCCGCGGCTACAGGCATCGTGATGCAGACCATGGCTATGGCCGTGCAGCGGCCGCCCATCGTCTTTCGCGCCGACCACCCTTTCGTGTTTCTGATTCGCGATAACAGATCGGGCGGAATTCTTTTCATGGGGCGGGTCACCGATCCGACGAAATAATCGCCTCCAGCCTTTAGAATTTCGCCTCCGGCAAACTCACAGGCCGCGCTTCGAGTATCGCCTCGATCTTCATCAAATCATCCAGCACCGCTGTCGCAACGGGCGCGTCGACCTGGACGACGGCGAGCGCCTTCACAGGCTTTGAACCAGAGCGCTCGCGTCCCAAGGCGAAGTTGGCGATGTTGACCCCGTGGTCTCCGAGCAGCGATCCGATTTTGCCGATCACGCCGGGCACATCGAGATTGCGGCACACAAGCAGATTGCCTTCCAGCGGCGCTTCAATATCGATGCCGTCGAATTCGAGCAGGCGCGGTTGTTCTTCGTGGATCACCGTGGCCGTGGCGTGACTCGCGCCGGCCGCGGTGTGCAGCGAAATCTGCAGCACCGACGCTGCGCCGCCGCGATGGCTCGGCGCCTTCTCTTCGTGTACCCGGATGCCGCGCTCCTGTGCGATGGCCGCGGCGTTGATGCGGTTCACGTTTTCCGATCCCTGCAAAAGTCCGGCGATGGCGGCGTTGCGCACCAGGTCGGTCTTGGCGTCGGCAAGCGCGCCGCCATACGTCAGATGAATGCCTTCAATGCCGGGCTTCCCGGCCTGCGCGAGGAACGACCCCATCCGGCCGCCAAGATCGATGTAAGGCGCCAGAACGACGTACTCCTCGTGGCTGAGCGAGGGAAGATTCACGGCGTTCTGCACCACGCCGAGCTTGAGATATTCGCGCACCTGCTGCGCAATTTGAATGCCGACAGCTTCTTGCGCTTCCGATGTCGAGCCGGCGATATGCGGCGTCAGGATCACGTTGTCGAACTCCACGTAAGGCGAGTCTTTGAGCGGTTCGACACTGAACACATCCAGCGCCGCGCCGGCAACATGGCCGCTGCGTAGAGCGGCGATCAGCGCCGCGTCGTCAATCAGCTCGCCGCGTGCGCAGTTGATAATGCGCACGCCTTTTTTCATGGCGGCGAGCGAACGTGCGTTGACCACGCCCGCGGTTTGCGGCGTCAGACCCACATGCAAAGTAAGATAGTCCGATGCGGCAATCAATTCATCGATTGCAACCAGCTTGATTCCGTTTTCGCGCGCCACCGCCGCCGACACGAACGGGTCACTGCCGACGATTTCAACACCGAATCCGCGCGCGCGCCGCGCTACTTCAAGGCCAATCCGCCCGAGGCCCAGAATGCCCAGCGTCTTGCCGCGCAGCTCCGCGCCTTGCAGCGATTTTTTCTCCCACTTGCCGGCGTGCATGGTGCTGTTGGCGACGGGAAGCTTCCGCGCAAGTGCCAGCATCAGGCCGACAGTGAGCTCGGCCACCGCAACTGCGTTGGCGCCCGGCGTATTCATCACCACAATGCCACGGCGCGTTGCGGCTTCGGCATCGATGTTGTCGACACCCACGCCGGCGCGGCCCACCACGCGCAGCTTGGGAGCTTTTTCCATCAGCGCATCGTCAACCTGAACGGCAGAGCGGACCACGAGGGCATCAGCATCGGCCAGCGCAGCGGCCAATCCATCACTCAACTGATCGTGCGTCACTACCTGCCATCCCGGCTCGGCGGCAAAAACCGCCAGGGTTGCCGGCGATACTTTTTCTGCAAGCACTACTTTCATCACATCTCCCTTGTTTGCTGTGGCTGATGCGGCTTCGTAATCGTCAAAGCGAACGCCTTCCCGCTCGCACAGCAGATCGAACATCCGCAGAACGGATGCATGCGGCTTCCCCTCGCCGCGCTCGTAGTTGGTAATGGAGTTGGGATGCACGCCGAGGCGCTCCGCCATCTGGTACTGGTAAAGGTCGAGCTTCTTGCGCGCGATCAAAAGCTTTTCGCCAAATGTCAGGTCAGGCATGGGTGCAGCTCCGGTGATGCTTCTGATGTTAAAGCGGAGTAACTCCGCTAACCCCGCTAACTCCGCTACCCCCACTACGCCTTCGTCGCCTTCGCATACACTTCCTGCGCTGCGGCTACCGCTTGTCCGTACACAACCGGCAGCTTCAACGTGTCTTTGGCGATGTGTTCCATCGCACCCAGCAAGGCAACCGTGTCGAGATAGTCGAAGAAACCGAGATGGGCGACGCGGAAAATCTTGCCCTGCATCTCGCCCTGGCCATTGGCGATCACTGTGGCAAAGCGCGTCTTGAGCGCCTTCACCACGTCGCCCGAGTTCATGCCTTCGGGAACCGCCACGGCCGTTGCTGCTGCGGCGGGCGCGGTCGGCGCGAAAAGTGTAAAGCCTAATGCCACGAGACCTGCGCGCGTGGCCTCCGCATTCACCTGCGCGTTGTCGATCAGGGCGATACGGCCTTTCTCGAGATCGCCGCCGGCCTGACCCGCAATGTAATCGAGAGCCGCGCCAAGTCCCGCGATCAGCGCCACCGCCGGCGTGTACGCGCTCTCACCCTTCACCGCGTTTTTACGCTCCTTGCGCAGATCGAAATAGTAGCGCGGATTCTTCGCGCCCTCCATCGCCGCCCAGGCCCTGTCGCTCACGCTTAAATACGCCAGGCCCGGCGGAATCATCACGGCTTTCTGCGATCCGCCAATCAGTACGTCAATGCCCCAGCCATCCACGTCGAAGTGCGTCGTCCCGAGCCCGGTGATTCCGTCCACCACCAGCAAAGCGTCGCTGTGCGCGTCTTTAACCACCGCGGCGATGGCCTGAATGTCGTGACGCACCGCTGTAGAGGTTTCCGTGGCTTGAACAAATACCGCCTTGTGTTCCGGCTTCAGCGCCGCTTTTATGGCGTTCAGATCGAAGGTCTCGCCGTAGGGCGCGCTCACCACGTCGGGTACGCAGCCAAAAGCCTTGGCCAGGCCAGTCCAGCGCTCGCCGAACTTGCCCGCGGTAAGCACAAGCACCTTGTCGCCAGGCGAAGTCAGGTTGGAAACAGCGGCTTCCATGGCGCCGGTTCCGGAACTCGAGAGCAAAAGAACGTCGTTTTGCGTGCCGACGAAAACCTTCAGCTGGGCCAGAACCCTTTGGTACAGGGCGCGAAACTCGGGGGTGCGATGGTGCATGTCGGCGGCGGCCATGGCAAACTGGGCCGCGGGGAGAAGAGGGGTCGGGCCGGGTGTAAAAAGGCGGGTCTTGCGGATCATGACTGAACCTCGTTATGCGTGTCTTCGTCCATAGAATACACAATTTTATGGATTTTGTGTTTGAATTGACGCGAAATCCCTGTGGACGTGTCGAAATGGGGCTTTTTCCGGATATGGAATTGTCTTCCCTGGCTTTGGCCGACGTGAAGGACCGCGAAGTTCCTGCCGATTTCCACTCGCCGCGCCCTTCAGGATGACGCCGCTGAACGAGAAAGGGGAATGCACCTTTTGCGCATTCCCCCTCCGTTGAAGATCGGCGTATTCAGTTAGCGACGGCCCCCGCCACCCCCGCCGTGGAAGCCTCCTCCGCCGGCAAAGCCGCCGCCGTGGAACCCACCCGCGAACCCCGCGCGGCCAACTTCACCGCCTCGGCCTATTGCTCCGCCACGACCGTAGAAGCGGCCGCCGTAGTAGCCGCCGCGCCAGTAGCCGCCGTACCAGCCCCACGGTGGGTAAAAGCCAAAGCCGAACGGGCTCCAGTAAGGCCCCAGGCCGATGAAGGTGTAGTCCCAACCGTAGGGGTTCCAATACCAGCCGGGGACGAAGCCTGCAGAGCCCGCGTATTCCCCCGCGATCTGGTTATTCCCGTCGGCCAGGTAGTGCGAGCGAAGGCTGCTCCAGTTGTAAAGGGCATCCTGCGCGTCGCGGGTGTCGAAACCGGTTGACTTCAGCTCGGCATTCGCGACAAGGCGGACGTCGTGATGGGCTTTGATTTCCCTCCATTTGCCGTTGGCTTCGCTCACCTGGGCTTCACCTTCGAAGACCATGGCCGTGGGCCGGTCGGCGTCGAACTCGTAGAAGCCCGGCTTCACGATCTGGGTGGTCACGCCACCGTCGAGAATTTCGAGGTCGTTCTGTCGAAAAAGCTGGTCGACTTCAATGGCTGCGCGCCCTTTCTCCAATTCGACCTGCGTCTTTTCCAGGTCCGGGGCAATCATCTTCACTGAGCTGTTATCGCCGAGCCGCAGGAAGACGCCGGGCGTGAGCAAAAGCTCAGCCTTGCCGGCTTGCGTTGAGAGCGTTTCGCCGGGCTCAAGGAAGGCGCGGCCAATGTCCTGATGGGCGATCGCGTTGCCGTCGAGAAAGACCGAGCCTTCAACGTAATTCACTGTGCCGGGATTGGCGCTTCCGGGCTCCGCCTGCGGCGCGTTGTGCGATTGCGGTGCGTTATAAGCTGCAGCCTGGTTGCCCCCGTACTCCGGCCCTTGGCTCACGGCGTACGCCGACGCGCTCAGGGCCCCAAGGCCGGCCAGCGCAATCGTTAAAAATGTGTGCTTCATGTTTTGTCCCTCGGCTATATAAATGCAGCACCGAAGCAAAAGTTCTGGTGGCGGGCGCGCTTCGACGGCCTTGGCTTTGGCGTCATCAAAGCGTTGAATAAATGAAGCGAAACCCGCGCTAGGCGCATCGAATGGTGCATACATAAACCGAAATGCGCGCGGGAATAATTCGCGCCACGCGATACACTTTCTAAGTCGGTTCAACCATCGCAATCATTGCGGCCGCGGAACGGAAGGCAACGTATCGTATGACAGATGCAGGCGCATTGGAAGCCACGATCACGCAGCAAGTCATCACAGCCTTGAAGGCGCGCGATCAGGTGCGCACGGGAACGTTGCGCCTGATCAAGAACGCGCTCAAGAACAAGGCCATTGAGAAGCGCGGGCCGCTCACGCCGGTTGAAGAGCAGCAGACACTCACGTCGATGGTCAAGCAAAGGCGCGACTCGTTTGAGCAGTTCACACAGGGCAACCGGCCAGAACTTGCCGCCATCGAGGCGGCCGAGATTGTGGTCATTGAAGAGTTCATGCCCAGGGAACTGGACGAAGCCGGTGTCCAGTCGCTGGTGCAGCAGGCTCTTCAGGAGTTGGCGGCGACGGCGGGGCATGCGCTGACGCCTAAAGACATGGGCGCGGCGATGAAGGCGGTGCAGGCGCGGCTACAGGCCGGCGGGGCGCGGGCCGATGGCCGGCAGGTCAGCGATCTGGTGAAGAAGTCGCTTGCGGGGTAAGGCGCCCGCCACGCCGCACCGCATTTTTTTCGCGTTACCTTTGCAGGCAATTTCGGCCCTCTGGGGCACAATCAATTCAGATTGACTTCCAACTGGAATGAATTGCGATTTTCCTTGAAAATCATGGCTCGTAACTCCTTTATTGTCTAGAATCTGCAAATAAGTCCTTTGGAATCTAATTTTTACAGCGGATCGTTGCCGCTATCCATCTGAAAGAGAAGGAGTTCCGTACAGATATACCCTTTTTTTCTTTTTTTTTACATGACAAAAGAGGTCTTCGTCGCCCAATCGGGTCTGAAAATTCTTCCCTGCGCCCTTTTTTTCCAATGCGGCGAAACACAAACAACCAGGCAACGCCAAAACGGCCGCGCACTGGGGCCGTTGCCGAACTACTCGACCTCTACGTGGCGGAAGCCTAGCCCGGTGAGCAGCGCGGTGAGCGCAGTTTGCGCGTTCTGGTGGGCCTTATCCAGGATGTGGTCGTCGAGCGCGGCCTGCGTGATCTGTTGTTCCGCGGCCTCCCGCACTTGCGATTCAAGATTGGGATCGGGTGGCACCAGCAGGCCCGTGGTGCGCGAGTAGATCCGCGTGCTCGTGTTATCGATGCGGGTCGAAAGCACTTGAGGAGCCGGAAGATGCACCTCTACCGAATCCCCGTGGACAGTGACGTTGCCAGGTTGGAGCTGGCTGAGATCCACGCCTGCCATGACCTCGCCGTGCGCCACGAGCAGCAGCTTGTCACCGACAAGAAAGTCAGGAAGGTAGGGGCTTTCGCGACCACCGCCGACGATTTTGTCGAGAGGAAACACGACCGTCTCAAGACGCGAGAGCTTACGGATTTTCTCAACCACCGAAGGCGACGAGGTGTCGATGCGCGAAGTCCGGCCCGTAAGGTAAGTCGCAACTCGATTCCAAAGGCCGCCCTGCGCAACATGCGACCAACTCCCCAGCAGGAGAAATCCGAGGACGATTCCGAGTGCCAGTGAACTCAGCGAAAGTGCGTGCCGGGTTTCCTGCGGCGCTTCCCGTTGATGCAACTCGCGTACGTCCATGGCGAGTTGGATGCAACTCAACAATTACGCGGATGGCATGGATGCGCGGCCGCCAAGGCCTCTACCCGGTGACCGTGCACCAGCAGCGCTTCGTGTCGACTAGCGTTTTGTGTTCGGCGCGGCAGGAGGAGGAGTGGCCGGGGCTGCGGGCGCATCGGCAGCAGGCGCCGGTGTTGTCGCGGGAGCGTCGGCCCCGGGAGCGGCAGCAGGTCCGTTCTTTGAGAATTGGCGGAGGTAATTCACCAGTCCCCATACATCATCGTTCTTGGCGCGGGTGGCGTCTTCAGCGGGCATCTTGTCTTTGCCCTTGCGAATGGCGTCGAAGAGATCCTGATCGGACTTGCTGGCGAGTGACTTTGGGTCCGTCCAATCCAATAGCGTCACCTGCAGGCTGGTGGCCAGGTCGGTCTTGCCATTGCCGTTGTCTCCGTGGCACACAGCGCAGTCCACCGCATAGAGCTTCTTGGCCTTGTCGAGCGAAGCGGCCGTGGATTTCACGGGGTTGGATTGCGGAGGGCCACCGACGGCGAAAGTCGTAACAGTTGGAAACGCGAACACCACAAGGGCCGCGGAAAGGACGACAAAGGGCTTCAGCATAGATCAGCCTCCTCAGTTGCAGGTGAATAGAGCACGTCCTGTAACTGATTGATTTTCAGGCCGAATTATATGCCCTTGAGTCAAGACGTAGGCTGTGAGCCTGCTCACACTGCGAAATTAGGCAGAACCTAACGTCGGACGGCGGCTGGTTGCAGCAGCCCGAGCTCTTCAGCCAGGCGTTCGAGCCGGCCGCGCGTCGCTGCAGAGGGAGGAACCAGTGGCAAGCGGACGTGATCGGAGATGCGGCCCATGAGGCTGAGCACGGTCTTCACAGGCGTGGGATTTGAGTCCCAGAAGTTCGCGTCGATGAGGCGCGCATAACGGCGATCGAGCACATGGGCCTGAGTCCAATCGTTGGCCAATGCGGAGCGGATCATGCGCCCCATCTCCGCTGGGATTTCATTGGCGGCGACGCTGACGAGTCCGTGCGCGCCGACTCCGATGGAAGCCAGTGCGAGGTTGTCGTCGCCGCTGAAGATTTTGAACCCGTCAGGGAGGATGTGCACCAGGCGCGCGATCTGCGGCAGCTTGCCGCTGGATTCTTTGATCGCCTGGATGTTGGGTGCGGCCTCCGCGAGGCGCAGCACGGTTTCGGGTTCGAGATTGACCCCGGTGCGGCCGGGAATGTTGTAGAGCGTTATGGGGAGCGGATCGACGGCGCGGGCCAGCGCGAGGAAGTGCTGAAACTGACCTTCCTGCGACGGCTTGTTGTAGTAGGGATTGGCAGAGAGCACGGCGTCGACGCCAGGAATGTGCTTGAGCTGCTCGGCCTGGCGGACCAGTGTCCGCGTGCTGTTGTGTGTGCAGCCCGCCCATACGGGTACGCGGCCCGCTGCAGCATCGGCTACTACTCCGACTGCGAAGAGCCACTCATCCTCATCGAGCGTCGCGGCTTCGCCCGTGGAACCGCAGGCCACGAGAAAGTCGATGCCAGAGTCGATCTGCCAATCGACAAGGGCACGAAGCGCCGGCTCGTCAATGGCTCCCGACGGCGTGAAGGGCGTAACGATTGCTGTTCCGCAACCCGTGGTTTTCATTCTTGAAAAGTGTATACCCGCGGCGGTTGCGAAAGCGGTGGATCGCGCAAGAATTGCGGAGCGCGGTGGCGCGCAGTTTCATGCAGAATGCAGTGTTGAAGCAGCCGCGACGCCTGGCGCGTTAGAAACCCATGACGTTGTAGCCCGAGTCGACGTAGAGCACTTCGCCGGTGATCGCGCTCGCGAGGTCGCTGGCAAGGAACAGCGCGGCGCCACCAACTTCGAGCTGGTCGACGTTGCGATGAAGCGGTGCGCGCTCGGCATGGGCGCGCATCATCTCGGTAAGATCGCCGACGCCGCGCGCCGCAAGGGTTTTGATAGGGCCGGCAGAGACGGCGTTGACGCGAATGTTTTTGGGGCCCAGGTTCCAGGCGAGATAGCGGACGGCGCACTCGAGGCCGGACTTGGCGATGGCCATGACGTTGTAGTTGGGGACCACCTTTTCAGCGGCGTAGTAGCTCATGGTCATGATGCTTCCGCCGTCAGTCATGAGCGGAGCAGCGCCGCGAGAAACTGCGATGAGCGAGTAGACGCTGACGTCCATGGCGGTGCGGAAGCCTTCGCGGGTGGTATTGATGAAGTCGCCGCGGAGCTCGCTGGCGGGCGCGAAAGCCACGGCGTGAACAAGGATTTCGAGCTTGCCGTATTTCTCTTTGAGAGCAGCGAAGAGCGAATCGATTTCGGCGTCGCTGGAGACGTCGCACTGGAAGCCCGAGGCGCCCGGGAGCTCGTCGATGAGGCTTTGAGCTTCCTGCTTCATGCGCTCGTTCTGATAACAGATGGCCAGTGTGGCGCCGGCCCTGTGGAGTTGCTGGGCAATGCCCCAGGCGATGGACCGCTTGTTGGCTAGCCCGAAGACCACAGCCGTTTTACCCGCCAGATTGATCATGCTTTCGTTCGTCCTCCGGAAAAGTGCGCGCACGGGCGAGCAATCTTTAGAGTATCAGGCACCTGCGATGCGGGAGGCGCTCGCTGCGCGCTCGCAGAGGGTCAGTGCTTTCCAGCCCCTTCTGCAATGAAGCTGCGGAATGGATGCGAAGCCGGGCTCTTGCGCTAGCCGCCAAGGTCGACGAGGCGGACGGGGCCGACAGGGCGGCCGAGGAAGCGGGAGCCGAGGCGCTCGAATTTTTCGACTGAGTCGGTGGCGAAACATTGCAGCTGCGCGCTGCGCGGAAGAGGCGGGAGTGCATCGACAAAGGCCGAGCGGCGGCCGCTGACGAGCTGGACTGCGGCTTCGGCGGCGGCTTCAGCCGAGTCGATCACGACGGTGCCGGGGCGGACAGCCTTCTCAAAGGCACGCCGCAAGAGCGGGTAGTGGGTGCATCCGAGCACCAGCGTGTCGGGATCGAATCCCTTCTGCGCGGCTTCTGCGCGGAGTTCGTTCAGATAGATCTCGATGACCTGTGCGGTGACCGGATGGTCGACCCATCCTTCTTCGACGAGGGGAACGAGGAGGGGGCAGGCTTTTTCGAGGGCGCGGAGACCGAGGGCCTGGCAGGCTGCGGAGTAGGCATGGCTCTGGACGGTGGCATCAGTGGCGATGACGAGAACGTCGCCGGTGCGGGAGGTTGCGCGGGCTGCCGATGCGCCAGGTTCAATCACGCCGAGCACAGGAACCGGAACGGCTTCTTGAATGGCGTCAAGCGCGAGGGCGCTGGCGGTGTTGCAGGCAATGACGAGGTATTCCGCACCCTGCTCTTCGACGAGGAATCTGGCGCTTTCCGCGGCATAGCGTGCGATGGTACGGCGGGATTTGGAGCCGTAGGGAAGACGGGCCGTGTCGCCAAGGAAACTGAATTGGGCTTGGGGAAGAAGATTGAGCAGTGCGCGCAGGACGGTGAGACCTCCAAAGCCGGAATCAAAGACTCCGATGGAGGGGGATTGAACGAACGGGGTGCTCATTGCTGCGCGCCTTCGGGGGAAACCGCGCCGGCGGCAAGGTAGGTGCGGGTAAGATCGGCATGTCCGGCGAGGGTAGCGCGTGGCTGGCCATCGACGAGGAAGCGCACCTGCGCGACGCGTGGAAGATTGGCGTGGAGGGTGCCGCAGAGCGATAGCACCGTCAGGCTTTCGGTCTCAATCCCGGCGGGATGGCCAGCAACGAAGGCGCTGGAGAGGTTCACAACGGCGAGCTGAGGGCCGGTGGAGTCTTCCGTGGGCGGTCTGGATGCAGAGGCGGGCCGGGAACTGGTGGGCCTGGAGGTTTCGCTGCTAGGAACGGGAAGCAGGAAGACTTCTTCGATTGATGCGGCGCCGCCGGGAACGGGATGGAGGGCATTAGACGCGGCGTAAATATCGAGCAGTTTGCCAAGGATGAGCCGGGCACGCGCGCCGGGATCCTGGGGCAGCGGAAGGATCTGCTCCTGACCGAGCAGGGAGCTGTCGGCGTCGTTCGCGACCAGGAAGGTGGCTTTTTCGGCGGGTGCGACTTCCGGAGCTTGGGTGGGGGTGGAATTCTGGCCGGTGATGAGGCGCTGGTGGGCGCGCTCGCGGAGTTGCCAGAGGACGACGCCCATGACGACTGAGGCGGCGAACAGAATCACGAAGAGAACCGTTTGATAGCGACGTATCACGGCTGGCGTGCCTCCGTCTTCCACTCGAGCAGTGCGGCGGCGAGAGCTTCAGCAATCTGGCTCTGGTAGGCGGGATCGGCGGGGCTGGTGATCGCGGCGTTGGCAGGATGCAGCGGAGCGATTTCGACGGCGATCGCGGGACAGGTCATGCTATCGACGCCAGGGAGCGCGGTGCGGCCTACGGTGACGGGAATGTTGGCGTGCTGGAGAGCGGAGTTGACGACGCCGGCCAGAGCCAGGCTGCGGGTGACGAAGCCGCCCTGCGCGGTTTTCCAAGCCGGAATGCGCGTGGGCGCGGCCGGCGTTAGCGATGAGGCGAAAAGGTGAATGCCGGAGCCGGATTCGGTGGCGTGAAGGCTGAGGCAGGCCTGGGCGCCGGAGCGGTTGGCGATTTCAGCGCGGTGGACAGCGTCGAGTGTGGCGTCGGACTCGCGGGTGGTGATCACCTGAAAGCCGCGTGCGGCAAGCAAGGAACGGAGTTTAACGCTGAGGGCGAGGGCCACGTCCTTTTCTGATCCGCTGTCGATACGAGCGCCGGAATCGTCGCCGCCATGGGCGGCGTCGAGGACGACGACGAAGCGCGATGTGGGTGATGAGGGAACAACGGGCGGAGCGGAAGGTGCGGGCGCCGGCTGCTGGGCCGGCGCGAGCAGAGCGGTGGCTGCAACAAGAAAGGCGGCCGCTTGAAGTGCCGTGCGGCGCGCGTGACTCCTGTTAGTCGAGCGCATAGATCGCGAGGCCACTCAGGAGCTTGGGGAAGAAGTCGGTGGATTTCTGCGGCATGACATCGCCGGCGAAGGCCACTTCGCGCAACTGCTCCATAGTTACGGGATTGGTGAGGAAGGCGACATTGGCTTCGCCGCGGCTTACTTGCTCGACGGCCTCGGAGGCATCGCGAAGGTAGCGCAGGTTGGTTTGCTCGCGAACTTTTTCGGCGTCGAGTCCGAGGAGGCGATCGAGGATTATGGAGTGGAGGTGCGTCAGGTCGAGTCGACGCTGGCGGTCGGGAATGGATGTGAGCGCGGCGTAAATGACATCGGATTTTGAGCGGAGGAGCAGAGCGCCGGTTGGGGTGACGGCGACGAATGCAGTGCGTTGCTGGCGAGCTAGCGTGGCAATGAAGTTGGTAGAGTCCGCACCTTGTAATGGTTCGACGGTGAAGAACTCGTCGGCTGCCTTTGCGAAGGCAGTGGCGTCGAAAAACTCGAGGCTGTGGACCACGCGGTGGGTGGGCAGGATAACGAGGCCGTCGGAGTCCATGTTCACGAAAGTCATCATGACGGCGGCTTCCGGAAAGGCCGGCTGCGAGGGCATGGAGCGGGATTCGGTGGAGCCCTGGGGCTGCGCGGGAGAGTGCTCTTTGGCGTAGTTCAACGCCGTTTCATAGCGATGGTGGCCGTCGGCGATGATGAGCTTCTTGTCGTCCATGGCGCCGGCCAGGAGGCGGATGGCTGCCGGGTCGCTGACAGTCCAGATGCGATGGAGAACTCCATAGTCATCGGTGACTTCGGCCTCGGCGGGGCCGTTGCCGTCGTAGAGGATTGTTTCGATGTTGCCGCCGGGGTCGGAATAGAGCATGAAGATCTGGCCGAAGTGGGCGCGCGTGGCTTTGAGCAGGTTTAGACGATCGCTTTTGGGCTTGGAGAGGGTCTGTTCGTGCCGGAAGACGACTTCTTCTGCGTAGTCGTGCAATTTGCCCAGCGCAATGAATCCGCGGCGCTCTTTGACGATGTCCGTTCCGGGAACAGTGAAGCGCTGCGCGTAGGCAAAAACGCAGGGCTCTGTTTCCTGGTGGAGGATGCCCTGATCGCGCCATGAACGGAAGTCGCGGGCGGCACGGGTGTAGACGCTCTCTCCGCGTTCGGCATCGAAAAGTTCTGGTAGCCCGAGGATGATGCGCACCAGGTTATACGGACTGCGCTGGTAATAGGCTTGCTGCATGGCGGGAGAGATTTTGTCGTAAGGCTGCGTCACGACGTCATCGAGGCGGACTGCGGAGGGGTTGTAGCGCCATGCACGGAACGGATAAATACGAGCCATATCGACGGTCTTGCTCCCGGAAAATCGGCGGAATATATGTACGCAGAGGCTATTCTTCGGTGGGTTGGAGTGTTCTGCGCTCAGGGGTGATTGTATCGCAGCAGCAGAAGCGGGCCGTTTTTTCATGGGGTTGGAAGCAACCTGACCAGCGGACAATGCGGGGACAATGGAGTGACAACACGGCTTCGCCGAGCGTGCTAACATCTGTCATTCCCTGGTGCGGTTTCATGAGGATACCTTCCTTCCCGGCGAGTGCGAAAGACGCGGCCAGAAAAGGCCCGATCCTGTGGCGCATTCTGTGTGTTTGCGCACTGGCGGTCGGATTGTGCGCGGTTCGGGTGCAGGCCCAGGACACGCCGCTCGACAAGGTGCATGTACCGCCTCCTTCCACGGCAACTCCCAATACCGCTGAACCGAAAGGCGCCGAAGCACCGGCTGCGACTGGCCCAGATGCGCTGAAAATTCATCCCGGCTCACGGATTCGAATGAATGTGGATATGGTGTTGGTTCCAGTAACGGTGACAGATCCCATGAACCGGCTGGTGACGGGGCTGGAGCAAGAGGATTTTCAGGTATTTGAAAACAACAGCGGCCAAAAGATCATCAGCTTCGCCAGCGAAGACGCACCGGTTTCAATCGGGATCATCTTCGATCTTTCTGGTTCGATGACTTCGAAGCTGATTCGGGCCAGGGAATCGATTTTGCAATTCATCAAGACGGCCAATCCGCAGGACGAGTTTTTTGTGATCGGCTTCAACGACCGGCCGGAATTGATTGAGGACTTCACGAACTCTGTGGAAGACATTCAGGCGCGTCTGGCGACGGTGCGCAGTGGCCACAGAACGGCACTTCTGGATGCGATTTACTACGGTGTGGCCAAGATGAAGGACGCGCGGCACGAGCGGAAGGCGCTGCTGGTGGTTTCGGATGGCGGCGATAACCGGTCGCGGTATACCGAGGGAGAGGTCCGGTCGCAGGTGCGCGAGTCGGATGTGGAGATCTACTCCATAGGTATCTTCGACCCGTATGCGCCTACGCCTGAAGAGCGGACGGGACCGCAGCTGCTGAACGATTTAAGCGAAGAAACGGGTGGGCGGCTCTTCCGCGTGGACGACATTGCGGAAATGGGGGACATTGCCGAGAAGATTTCCACCGAACTGCGCAACCAATATATGATCGGCTTCCGGCCCAAGGACCTGACCCGCGACGGCAAGTGGCGTAAAGTGAAGGTGAAGGTGAATCCTCCTGCAGGGTTGCCTCCGCTGACCGTCCATGCTCGTACCGGCTACTATGCGCCTTTGCAATAACGGGTTTCTCGCGATTGTTTTTGCCGGAGCAGCGCTGACGCTCGGGGCACAACAAACACCGCAGCCCCCCCAGACTCAATCCGGTGCGCAAGGTCCACCATTGACGGTGGATCGCGATCCTGTGCGGTCGCCGGACGCGGAGCCACCCTCGACAGGCGCGGGGCCGCTGAAGAAAGAAGGCGGAGGATTCGTTCTGCACACCGACGTGGAAGAGGTCATTCTCAACGCCACGGTGCTGGAAGGAACGAAGCTGATTTCGGATCTGAAGAAAGACGACTTCCAGGTCGCCGAGGACGGGGTTAAGCAGACCATAATCAGCTTTCAGCACTCCGATCTCCCGGTTTCAATTGCGTTGGTGGTAGATAACTCCGGATCGATGTCGCGCAAGCGGCCAGCGGTGAATAAAAGCGCATTGGATCTGATTCAAGCTTCGAACCCACAGGATGAGGCGTTCGTGGTGAATTTTTCCGATGAGGCTTTTATCGACCAGGAGTTCACGTCGGATGTAAACAAACTGCGGGACGGGCTGGGCCATATCGAGTCGCGCGGCGGCACGGCGCTTTACGACGCGGTGGTGGCGTCGGCGGACAAGCTGGCGGAAGACGCCAAGCGGCCCAAGCAGGTGCTGATCCTGATCACGGATGGCGAGGATAACGCATCGACGCTGAATCTGGAGCAGACGATTCGGCGGGTGCAGGCGCTCTCGGGGCCAGTGATCTATTCGATTGGGCTGCTGTTCGGCGACGAGATGAGCCACTCCGAAGTTCGTCACGCACGCCGGGCGCTGGAGATGATGTCGACGGAAACCGGCGGGATAGCGTTTTTTCCGAAGTCGATTGAGCAGATTGACCAGATCGCCGCTGAGGTAGCGCGGGATATCCGTAACCAATACACGCTGGGATATCGATCGACAAAGCCGACAACGGAGCCGGGATTCCGGCGCGTGCAGGTGACAGCCGACGCTAAGGGTACGGGGAAGCTGACGGTGCGCACGCGGACGGGGTATTTCCCGGTGGTACGGCAACCCAAAAAGGGTGCGGCAAGCGACAAAAAGTAGGTCCAAGCCAGGGGCGGCCGGCGGGATATAGACTGAATCTGCCATGGCTGTTGAAACCCTTAAGTCGTCCGCACTTCGTGTTGCTCAAGACATCACACAGCTGGTGGGCTCAACGCCCATGCTCCAACTGGGGCGGCTTTCTCCCGAGCCGGGCGCGGCGGTGTTTGCCAAGCTCGAATTCCTGAATCCCGGCGGCAGCATCAAGGACCGCGCGGCGCTGGGGATGATTCTTGACGCGGAGGCTAGAGGCCTGCTGCGACAGGGGACCGCGGACAAGCCCGGAACGACCATACTCGAAGCTACGGCAGGCAACACCGGAGTGGGGCTGGCGCTGATCGGCGTGAATCGCGGGTACAGGGTGAAGCTGTTTGTGCCGGAGGGGTTCGCCGAAGAGAAGTGCATCCTGATGCGCGCATTCGGGGCCGAGGTGATTCGCACTCCGGAAGCGGAAGGTATGGCGGGAGCGATCAAGCGCGCGCGTGCGGCGGGCGCGGAGATTCCGGGTTCGTTTACGACGCTGCAGTTTCAGAACCAGGCCAATCCGCAGTTTCATCACGACACGACCGCCGTAGAGATCTGGGAGCAGATGGAAGGGCGCGTCGACGGGTTTGTGGCCGGCGTGGGGACGGGCGGAACGTTCAGCGGCGTGGCGCGGTTCTTGAAGGAACAGAACCCGGCGGTGTTAAACGTGGCTGTCGAGACAGAGGGGTCGATCCTTCAGGGCGGCGCACCGGGAAAGCACAGGGTGGAAGGCATTGGCGTGAGCTTTGTGCCGGAGACGTTTCATCGCGAGGTGTGCGACCGTGTGGTTGCGGTGACGGATGACGACGCGTTCGCGATGGTGAAGCGGATGGCTGCGGAGGAAGGCCTGGTGGGTGGATCGAGCTCCGGGGCGGCGGTATTTGCGGCGGTGGAGTTGGCGCGGGAGTTGGGGCAGGGAAAGCGGATCGCGGTGATTGTGCCCGACTCGGCGGAGCGATATCTGTCGAAGAAGATCTTTGAGGGTGGGGCGTAGAGAGATCCACGGGAACAATGGTCATAAAGTCCTCGCAATGCGGGAGCCTGGATGCCTCGATTGAGTGCGGGAATTCTTCTTTATCGGCGCACTGTGCGAGGGGTGGAGGTGTTTCTGGTACACCCCGGAGGGCCTTTCTGGAAGAACAAAGATGCAGGTGCGTGGTCGATTCCCAAAGGGCAATATGAAGAGGGAGAAGAGCCACTGGCCGCAGCCGTGCGGGAGTTTGCCGAAGAGACGGGCTTCACGCTGGAGGCGGTGGAGTTTCAGTCGCTGGGTGAGTTGAAGCAGCCGGGCGGGAAGGTGGTTTCGACGTGGTCGGCTGAAGGAGATGTTGACGCGGAATCGATCAAGAGCAATCTTTTCCCGATGGAGTGGCCGCCGAAATCGGGAAGGACGCAGGAGTTCCCAGAGGTTGATCGTGCAGGGTGGTTTGAGGTGGCCGAAGCGCGCGAGAAACTACTTGTTGGGCAGCGGAAGTTTCTGGATCGGCTGGAGAATCTGGTGGGGTGAACACACCTCCGGATGGAATTGTCCTGGTTCACAGGGTTCCTGCTTGCCCTAGTCTCCAAATGCGAGAGACCCTTGACACCCGCGCTCAGAATTTCAGGCGAAAAAAAAGAAAAAAAAGGGTATTTCTGTAAAGAAGTTCTCTGTTTTCAGCTAGATAGAGCGGACATCTCCGTCTAAATTCTTGATTCCAGAGAAGTTATTTGCAGATTCTAGATGCATAAGGAGTTATGAGCGCCTTTCTCGCCCGAATTCCTGAGACACGGCGGATTTGGAAATCGATTTGAGATGATTGTGCTCCAACGAGCCGAAATTGCATGCAAATATGGCGCAACAAAATGCAGGTCTTGATTGTGGCTTCTGTAAGCACGAGCTATCGAACCGTTTCGAGCGACAAAGGACGCCGGTTCAGATCGAGCGCCTCGATGCTCGAAATTGCCGGTCTCAAAAGCCCCTTTGAGTTTCGCTTTCAGAGTTTGTCGAAGACTTCGCGGAAGTCGTAGATGCCGGGGTGGTGCGCGAGCCACTCGGCGGCGCGGACTGCGCCCAGCGCAAAGCCGCGGCGGCTGTGGGCGTCGTGGCGGATCTGGATCACATCGTCTGGCCCGGTAGCAGTCACTACATGCTCGCCTTTGGCGTCGCCCACGCGCTGGGAACGCACTTCGACCTCCGCGTCCACTCCTGTTTTTTTCTGTTCCGCCTCGACGATCTGTTGCAGGGTGATTGCGGTGCCGGAAGGCGCGTCGAGCTTGGACTGATGATGCGTTTCTTCAATGGCGAAGGTGTAGCCATGGAGCCTGGCTAATTCGTCGGTGAGTCGAAAGAAAGTCTGCACGCCGATGGAGAAGTTCGTCCCGTAAAGAAGCGAGCCACCGCGCCTTTCGGCCAGAGCGTGCATGTCGGTTAGGTGCTTGTACCAGCCGGTGGTGCCGACGACGATGCGGCAGCCAAGCGAGAGAATGGCGCGCATATTCTCGAGAGCGGCATCGGCGGTGGTGAAGTCGATGGCCACGTCGACGCCGGCGAGGTTGGGCGCGGTGAGGGCTGAGGCGTGGGAATTCTCCGCTACATCGAGTACGCGGACGCTATGGCCGCGCTCGCGCGCGACCTGGGCGACGAGGGAACCGGTTTTACCTTTACCGAGAACGAGAAAGACCATAAGAACAGCTCCTACCGTTCAGCTGTCAGCTTTTAGCTTAAGCTTCACGCAAACATTATCGGCTACGGAGGGAGAAGGGAGGGAATAGGGACTGAGGGACTAAGGGACTGAAGGAAAGAGATCAGTTCATAGCTGAAAGCTAACAGCTAAGAGCTAAAAGCTGCTTTCCGCGCTTCTACGTCGAAGATAGAGGGGTCGGGGTTTTGGAAGAAGGCGGCGTGGAGAGATCGCACGGCTTCATCGGCGTCGTCTTCGTCGATCATGAAACTCATGTTGATTTCGCTGGCGCCCTGCGAGATCATGCGCAGGTTGATATGGCGCACGGCGTTGAAGACCTGAGCGGCCATGCCGCTGCGGCCGCGAATGTCGTCGCCTACGAGACAGACGAGCGCTTTGCGGCCTTCGTACTTTACGTCGGCGAGCTGGCTGAGGTCGGCGGCGATGGCGGGGAGCTTATCGTTGGAATCGACGGAAAGCGAGACAGAGACTTCGCTGGTGGAGACCATATCGACGGGGCACTGGTGCTTGTCGAAGATGGTGAAGATGTCTTTCATGTAGCCGTGTGTCATGAGCATGCGGCTGGCGACGACGTCGATGATGGAAAGCTTCCTTTTGACCGCGATGGATTTGAACGGGCTACCGCATGGCGGCGCAAGCGAGGTGATGCGCGTGCCTTCGCACGCCGCGTTGCGGCTGTTGAGTACATAGACGGGGATGTTCTTCTTAACCGCGGGCAGGATGGTGGCCGGATGCAAGACCTTGGCGCCGAAGTAAGCCAGTTCAGCCGCTTCTTCAAAGCTGATGACCTTGACGCGCAATGCGTCGGGGCAGACGCGCGGATCGGCGGTCATAATGCCGTCGACGTCGGTCCAGATTTCGATTGCGTCTGCGGAGAGCGCGCTGCCAAGAAGAGCGCCCGTAAAGTCGGAACCTCCCCGGCCGAGCGTCGTGGTGACGCCAGCCTCGTTGGAGGCGATGAAGCCGCCGAGCACCGGGACGCGGCCGGCGGTGATGTGCGGCTGCAGGTGCTCAAGGGCGCGCTTTTCGATGATGGCGTCGAGCGGCGCTGCCCTCTGGAACTGTGAGTCGGTGACGATAATGTCGCGGGCGTCGAGGTGAGCTGCATCGATCGAGCGCTCGCGAAACGCGGCGGCGACCATACGGCTGGAGATGCGCTCCCCAAAACTGACAATGAGATCGGAAATGCGCGGGGTAAGTTCGAGGATCGCAGAGAGGCCGCGCAGGATTTCATCGAGGGAATCGAACTTCTGGTCGATGAGAGTCTGCAGCGCTACGGAGTCGGCCGGGTTCTTGACCAGTACGCAGGCGGTGTCGCGGTGGCGCGAACGCAAACGCGAACTGATGGCGAGCGCGCCGGTGCGGTCTCCGGCTGCGGCTGCTGCAGCGGCGCGCAGCAACTGGTCGGTAACCTTGGCCATGGCGCTGACGACGACGACGGGCTTTTTGCCCTGGGCAACGCGGCCGGCAACAATTGCCGCGGTGCGGCCGATGGCGGCTGGATCTTCAACCGAGGTGCCGCCGAATTTCATGACGACCAGACTCATGCGTGGTTTTCCATGGCAGTCATGCTCGCGTAACGGCAGCGGAAAGCGGCTCCAGTTTGCCGAGGCTGGCGAGGAGTTCTGCGTTCAGGATGGCGGCGCCGGCGGCTCCGCGAATAGTGTTGTGCGAAAGCACGGTGAACTTCCAGTCGAGCACCGGGCAGGGGCGCAGGCGTCCGACGGTCACCGCCATACCATTGCCGCGGTTGCGGTCGAGGCGCGGCTGGGGGCGATCGTTTTGCGGTGCCCATTCCACGGGCTGCTCGGGAGCGGTGGGTAGTTGCTGGCCGGCGAGGGGACGAAACTCAGCCCAGGCGGCGAGGATGTCTTCGTGTGTGACGGCGCGGCCCACCTTGTTGCCGAACTGGATTGAGACCGACTCGGTGTGCCCGTCTTCGACAGGGACGCGGTTGCAATGAGCTGATATTTTGGCGTCGAGCGGGGCCACGGAGTGGCCAGTGAGCTGACCGAGAAGTTTGAGCGTCTCGGCTTCCATCTTTTCTTCTTCGCTGCCGATGTACGGGATGACGTTGCCAAGGATGTCCATGGAGGGCACGCCGGGATAGCC
>Ga0182013_10001780_pt1 | contig 29047 bp, 33 predicted proteins | sample 612S2MmetaG_FD_120487 | JGI IMG/M metagenome (GOLD analysis project Ga0182013, IMG submission 120487) | Permafrost microbial communities from Stordalen Mire, Sweden - 612S2M metaG | ecosystem: Environmental > Terrestrial > Soil > Wetlands > Permafrost | place: Sweden: Stordalen | collected... | reverse complement strand
CCATTCAGGGCAACGAGAATGGACTGCGACAGATCATCCTGAACTTGGTTTGTAACGCTATTCGGCACACACCGGCAGGCGGCAAGATTGTGGTCTCGGTCGAGCGGACAAGGCGAGCGGGAAAGATGGGCGCGCTGGTGAAGATTACGGACACCGGCTGCGGGATTCCTGCGCACATGCTGGAGCATTTGTTCGAGGCGGGATTCAGCGCGGACGGCAACACGCCGGGGCTTGGGCTGGCGGTGTGCAAGCGGCTGATGATGCAGCACGGCGGCGAGATACGCGTATCCAGCCGGGTAAACCACGGCAGCACCTTTGAATTGGAGTTTCCGACTTTATGACCCATGAAACAGCATCTTCGGTAATGGTGGTCGACGACGAACCGGGCATCCGCACGGCGCTGCAGGCGAACTTCCTGCGCCACGGCTGGCGGGTGGAGACGGCGAGCTGTGTTCGCGAGGCCATCCGCAACCTGGAGGGCAAGGAGTTCGACCTGGTGGTCACCGATATCCGGATGCCGGACGGAACGGGCATGGAGGTGATGCGGTCGGTGCGCGAGCTGTCTCCGGGGACGGCGGTGATTTTGCTGACGGCTTTCGGCTCCGTGCCGGATGCGGTGAGCGCGATGCGCGATGGGGCGCTGGATTACTTGACCAAGCCGATTTCGTTCGACCAGTTGCAGGCGACGGCGGCGCAGGTGATGCATCGCGCCAGGCAGATGGCAGTGGCCGAGCCGGCAGCCGCGGGCGATATTGTGGGACGGTCGCCGCTGTTGCTGCGTGCGATCCAGAGGGCGCGGGCCGCGGCCAGCACGGGCGCCGATGTTCTGATCGAGGCGGAGAGCGGGACGGGCAAAGAGCTGCTGGCACGCTTCATCCATGATTCCAGCGACCGCTGCCGCAAGCCGTTTGTCGCGGTAAACTGCGCGGCGGTGCCGGAGGCGCTGCTGGAGAGCGAGCTATTTGGCCATGGGCGCGGAGCATTTACCGGAGCGGTCGGAGCCAAGCCGGGCAAGTTCGAGTTGGCGGATGGCGGGACGATCCTGTTGGATGAGATTGGCGAGATGCCGCTGCACCTGCAGCCGAAGCTGCTGCGCGCGCTACAGGAGCGGGAGTTCCAACGGCTGGGCGAAGGGCGATCGGTACATGTCGATATTCGCGTGATCGCGACTACCAATGTTTCGCTTGCGGCGATGGTGGAGCGAGGCCAGTTCCGCGGCGATCTGTACTATCGGCTGAATGTGATCCCGCTTTCACTACCACCTTTGCGGGACCGGCGCGAGGATATTCCAATTCTGGCGCAGCACTTTGCGCAGAAGTTTGCGGCGCAGATGCAGATGAAGCCGGCGCGGCTCCATCCGGAGTTTCTGGAGCGGCTACAGTCGCAGTCGTGGCCAGGGAATGTGCGGGAGCTGGCGAACTTTATGCGCCGGGTGCTGACGCTGAGCGAGACATTGGAGATCGACGCGCGCTGCTTCGAGATGGAGTTTCAAGGCGCGGCCAAGCCGTTCATCGTCTCGCAGCAGCCACAAGCCACAAGCGCTGGAGCCGTTGCGGGCACGCCGATCCGCCAGGTCGAACGGCTGCACCTGGAGAACACGCTGGCGCTGACGGACGGAAATCGCACCCATGCCGCGGAGATGCTAGGCATCAGCCTGCGCACGCTGCGGAACAAAATCCGGGAGTATGGACTCCCACCCAGGAGGTACGCATAGTATGGCGAACATTCCAATGCTGGATCAGTTGCAAGGCTACCTGTCGCTGACGACACAGCGGCAGCAGATGGTGGTGCAGAACATGGCCAATGTCGACACGCCCGGGTACCACACCAAGGACCTGGACTTCCAGAAGGCGATGCAGCAGGTGATGGACCAAGGAACTTCAACCATGGAGCCGGCTGCGTTACAGGTAGAAGGCCTGCCGGAACGGCCGGATGGCAACAACGTAAACATCGATCGCGAGAGTCTGATGCTCTCGCAGACCCAGCTGCAGTACCAGATGGGCGTGCAACTGGTTAAGTCACAATTTCACACAATGCTGACCGCGATCAAGGAAGGATAGCGATGGGCCTTTTTGACATGATGAACATCAGCGCCTCGGCTCTGTCGGCGGAGCGGCAGCGGGCGGAGGTGACTTCGGCGAACCTGGCCAATGCGGAGACGACGCATACTGACTCGGGCGGCCCTTACGTGCGCAAGCAGGTGGTCTTTAGCGAGTCGAGCGGGTCTCCGTTTCACACCGTCTTCAATGGGGTGGGAGGATCGGCGCCGGCCGGCTCGGTGCAGTTGACCAACGTCGTGAATGACACGACCCCGCCGGTGATGCGGTATGAGCCGGGCAATCCGGACGCGGACAAGAGCGGATATGTGGCGTATCCGGCGATTAATCCGGTGAGCGAGATGGTGGACCTGATGGGAGCGGTGCGCGCCTATCAATTGAATGCGTCGGCCGTGGGCGCGGCCAAGCAGATGATCCAGGAATCGATCGACATATTGAAATCCTCGTAGTTCGGGAGGCGGATGATGAGCAACGTAAGTTTAGGTGGGATTCCAAGTTCGTATTTACCGGATGCATCGTCGCTGGACATGGGCGGCGAAGCCGGGGGAGCGAACTTCGGCGATGTGCTGAAGAGCGCGGTGCACAGCGTGGACCAGGTGAACGACGATGCGGCCGCTAAGGTGACCAACCTGCTGCAGGGCGGAAGTGGCGATGTGAACAGCGTGATGATCGCTGTGGAGAAGGCGGACGTTTCATTCCAGCTGATGATGCAGGTCCGCAACAAAATTGTGAGCGCATACCAGGACATCGAGAAGATGCAGTTTTAGGACTGAGAGATTATGGCAGGCTTTAGCGACGCAACTCAGCAGGCAAAGCAATTCTGGACGAGCCGGACCACGGGACAGAAGGGACTTCTTCTGGCTGGCGGAGCGGTGACCATATTGTTGCTTGCGTTCTTTTCGCGGATGATCGGTTCGCCCGACTACAAGCCGTTGTACACGGGACTGGAGAGCGCGGATGCGCAGACCCTGACGGCGCAGCTGGACGCCCAAGGTGTCCCCCATCAGGCAAGCGCCGATGGCAAGACGATCAGCGTGCCGGCGGACAAGCTGGATGCGGCGCGGCTGCAGACCGCGACCCAGGGTGCGCCGCACAGCGGGCGGATGGGATTCGAGCTGTTCGACAAGGTGTCGTGGGGGCAGACCGAATTCGACGAGAAGGTGACCTATCAGCGGGCGCTGGAGGGCGAGTTGGAGCGGACGATCGAGACGTTGTCCGATGTGGCGAGCGCACGGGTCCACATTGTGATGCCGACGGACTCCGCCTTCGCAGACAGTCAGCGTGCGGCCAAAGCTTCGGTGATTCTGAAGCTGCGTCACGACACCCTTTCGAAGGACGCGGTGCTGGCGATCTCGCGGCTGGTGTCGGGCGCGGTGGATGAGTTGAAGCCGGAGGATGTGTCGATTGTCGATGCCGACTCCGACCGGTCGCTGGGGCTGAGCCACGATGGGCAAGCGGATGGCGAGGCCACCGAAGCGACGCTGGCGCAGCGCCTGGTAGCGACGCTGGAGCCAGTGGTGGGCGTGGACAAGATCCGGGCCAGCGTGAACATCGATTACGATCAGGGTTCGACCGACGAGACACAGCAGAAGTACGATCCGGCGGTGAGCGCGCTGCTGAGCGAGCAGAAGACGCAGCAACAGGCCGGCGGAGGGACGGGCCCAGGCGCCGCGGGCAGCGCAGCCGGAGGAGTTCCGGGAACCAGCAGCAACGTGCCTTCGAACCAACCGAAGACGGCTGCACCGCAGACTCCGACCCAGAGTTCGATGTCCGACAGCTCAGAGTATGGGGTGAACAAGGTGGAGACCCATACGGTGGTGCCGGCGGGCAGGATTCAGCGAGTGACCGCTGCCATTGTGGTAGATGACGCGATCGTCCGCAACGTGGTGGGCGGCAAGACGACCTACACCAGACGCAAGAGATCGCAGGATGAGCTGGACAGGATCCAGCAGCTTGCCGAGGGCGTGATCGGCTTCGATGTGAAGCGCGGCGACACGATCAGTGTGCAGGATCTGGCCTTCGATGCGCCGGTGACGGCGGCGGATCTTCCGGCCCCGACCCTGGTGGAACGAGCGCAGAAGACGGTGACCGACTACTCCTCGCTGATGCGGCCACTCTCGCTGCTGGTGCTCTTCGTGCTGGCGTACCTGTTTGTGCTGCGACCGATCCAGAAGCAGGCGCTTGCCCCGGGGCAACCGATGGCGCAGCCTGCATTGCCGGGTGCGCCCAGGCAGGACCGGTTTGCAATCGCTTCCGTGGAGATGATTGACGACACGCGGCGGGCCGCTCAACTGAAAGAGCAGACGATTGAACAGATCAAACAGAAGCCGGCCAACACCGCGCGCGCGGTACAGGCGTGGCTGCGAGAGGAGCCGTCATGAGCTTAGGACAAGCGCCTCTTACCGGCACACGCAAGGCAGCGATCCTGCTGTCACTGCTTGGAGACGAGCCGGCGGCCACCATTCTGCGCAACCTTCCGCATCGCGATCTGGAACGGATCACCGATGAGGTTGCAAACCTGGGTCAAGTGCCGTTCGATGTGACCCTGGATGTGCTGGAGGAGTACCAGCAGTTGATGAGCGCGCAGGACTTTATCGCAGTGGGCGGGCAGGATGTGGCGACCCGGCTGCTAGTGAAGGCGTTTGGCGAGAATGGAGCGCAGGCCATGGTGAAGCGGCTGACGCGCCCCGCAGAACCGGATGAGGTGAACTCGCTGAAGAAGGCCGACCCGCAACAACTGGCGCGGTTTCTGGTGGGCGAGCGGCCGCAGACCAAGGCATTGGTGCTCGGGCATCTGGACGCCAAGCGGGCTTCGGCTTTGCTGATGAGCATGGAGCCTGATGTGCGCGCCGACTGCGTGCGCCGACTGGCGAATCTGGGTCAATTCTCACCGGAGACTGCCGCGAAGGTCTCGGCGGTGCTGAACCGCCGGCTGAAGTCGGCCGGCGACCAGACCAAGAACACGGATTCCGGCTTCAAGAATGTCGCCGAGCTGATGAACCGCATCGACTCAACCGTAGCGCGCGAGATTCTGGAGAGCATCGAGAAGGATGAGCCGACCATGGCGATCGGCATTCGCGACCTGATGTTCACGTTCGCCGATTTCCTCGAAGTCCCCGAACATGAGCTGCGTGAGCTGATGAACTCGCTCGACAAGAAGACGTTGATGATTGCGCTGAAGACGGCGAGCGAGGACTTGCGCAGCCATTTCTATCGCACGATGTCTTCGCGCGCGGTGGAGATGATGAAGGAAGACTCGGAGATGATGGGGCCGGTGCGCGGCAAGGATGTGTTGAAGGCGCAGAGCGAGATCGTAGCCATCGCGCGCAAGCTTGAGTCTGAAGGAAAGATCGTACTGAAAGCCGAGGGAGAAGACGAGTATGTCCTCTAGCACTGAGTTCGAGAGCGTGTTTTCGCTGCCGGTTGCGGCCATGGAGTACCGCGATATGGCGGGCCATCTAATCTCTGACGGTCCGGTGAGGCCCGGAGGCCGGACCAACGGCGGAGCCGGCAAGCGCCGGGTGCAGGTCGAGCTTTCAGAAGAAGAGCTGGCGGAAAGAATTACCCGCGAGCGGGCAGAGGCCACGCATCAGGCGGAGCAGAGGCTGCGCCAGGAGTATGAGGCAAAGCTGCAGGCCGCACGGGCACCCATCGCGTCTGCGCTCACCGCCTTTGAGACGCAGCGCAGCGAATACTTTGCGCGCCTGGAGGCCGAGGTAGTCCAACTTGCCCTGGCGATTGCCGCCAAGATCCTGCATCGCGAGGCGCAGGTCGATCCGATGCTGGTGGCGGCGCTGGTGCGCATGACGATCGAGAAGATGCGCGAAGGGTCAAGCGTGACGGTCCGGGTTGGAGCAGGCCGCGCGAAACGGTGGAAGGAGTACTTTGCCGGGCAACCGAGTGTCTCCCACGTCGAGGTGATCGAGGATGCGGAACTCAGCGACCACGACTGCGTACTAGAGACTGAGCTTGGCTCTGCCAACTTTGGATTGGATACGCAGCTGAAGGAGGTCGAACAGGGCTTCTTCGACCTGCTGGCATTGAGGCCGGAGAGCCGATGAACCGACCGCTGCTGACTCCGTACACTCACTATCTTGAGGCCGGCTCGACGCTGCGATGGCGGGGCCGGATCAATCAGGTGGTGGGCAATCTGATCGAGTCGGAGGGCCCGTTCTGCTCCGTGGGGGAGTCGTGCGAGATCCTGGGTGGGGGCGGCAGGAGCTACTCCGGAGAGATCATCGGTTTTCGCGGATCGACGATGTTGTCGATGGCGGCCGACCATCCGCAGGGGATCCGGTTCGGCGACCAGATAATGACCTGGGGAGCGCGGCCATCGGTACGGGTTGGGCCTGGGCTGCTGGGGCGGGTGATCGATCCGACGGGCAATCCGCTGGACGGGAAGGGCGAGTACCGCGCCACCCACTCGGTGTCCATTGACGGCTCGGCACCGCTGCCTTTGGAGCGGGTTCCCATCCGCGAGCCGCTGGGCTGCGGCATTCGGGCGATCGATGCATTCCTGACCTGCGGGCGGGGACAAAGGGTTGGGATCTTTGGCGGCAGCGGCGTGGGCAAGAGCACGCTGATCGGCATGATGGCGCGCGGGACCCAGGCCGACATGACGGTGCTGGCGCTGGTGGGCGAACGCGGGCGCGAGGTGGGGGAGTTTCTTGAGGTGCTGGGCGAAGAAGGCCTGCGCCGGGCGGTGGTGATCGTCTCTACTTCGGACCAATCGCCGCTGCTGCGCATCCGCGCGGCCTTGTCGGCGACGGCGGTTGCGGAGTACTTTGCCAGCCTGGGCAAGAACGTTCTGCTGATCGTTGACTCGTTGACGCGCTTCGCGATGGCGCAGCGGGAGATTGGTCTGGCGGCCGGTGAGCCGCCCACCGCGAAGGGATATACGCCCTCGGTGCTGAACATGCTGGCGCGCCTGGTGGAGCGAGCGGGGAACTTCTCGGATGGAAGCATTACCGCCTTCTATACGGTGCTGATGGAGGGCGACGACCAACAAGACCCGGTAGTGGATACGGTCCGGTCGCTGCTGGACGGCCACGTGTTGCTCGACCGGAACCTTGCGATGCGCAGCCACTATCCGCCCATCTCCATTCTGGAGAGCCTGAGCCGGCTGATGTCGAGCGTGGTGTCGGAGCAGCATCTTGCCAAAGCGAATGCATTGCGCCTGTCGATGGCAGCGTACGCGCGCTCCGAAGACCTGATCCGGATTGGCGCGTATCAGAAGGACTCCGATCCGATTCTGGACAAGGCAGTGCAGATCCTGCCCGCGCTGAATGTCTTTCTGCAGCAGACTCCGGACGCGCGCTGCAAGTATGCGGAGTCGGTTGCTTCCCTGCTCGCGCTGGCGAGCTGAGCTGCCGGCGTAAACGGAGAGTGCGATGGCGTTTCGATTTCCACTGGCGACGGTGCTTCGGGTGCGGGAGAGCATCGAGCGGCGCGAGGAGCGCGCGCTGCAGCGGATTCAACTGGAGATGGCCCGAGTGTCGCGGCAGATCGAAGAGCTGAACGCGGGAATCGCGCGGTCGCATGAGGCGCAGAAGCAGGCCCTGCTGCAACCGACTCCGGCGGGACATCTGCATTCGATGTTGTGGGAGATGCAGGGGGCGATCGAGAATCGGACGACGCTGCTCAATACACTGCAGGGGCTGGAACAACAGCGCCAGAAGCAGATGAAGGTGTACCAGGCCGCGCACCGCGACCACGAAACCATGATCAGCATGTTCAAGGAGCAGCGCGACGCGTATGAGGTGGAGCAGGCGCGCGCGCAGCAGAAGTACCTTGACGACATCTTCATGGCCCGCCGCCACCGGGGCTAGAGCGGTGTCGGTGCCCACCCCGGGGGGTGTCCCCCCTCCCCCCGGCTTTAAGTCCTACTGTGCTGGAGCGGAGGGGATTGGGTGGAGACCGGGTACGGTGAGGAGTTCGGACGGGTCCGAAAAGTCCGGACCATGTTGCGCGGTTGTCGATGCGGCACTTCGTGCTGTGCTGGACGCGCTGTCGGGAATAGGTGCCTGGGACGGGTAGTCGGGTAAGGCGGGAAGGTTGGCATTGGCCATTTGGAGGGTGACGAGGAGGAGGCTGGCGCGTTTGGGGTCGAGGGTGTTGTCGGCGAGGCGGCGGATGATCTCGGAGAGGGTGATCTGGAGGGTTTCGGGATCGACGATGGGCGATACGTCGAAAGGCGTGCGGAAGGGCGGGGTGCGGGTGGGCGGGCGGCGCGTGGGGTGGTGGTAGAAGCAGAACTGCTCGCCGCGGAGGGCGGGCGAGCCGCAATGCTGGCCGGTGGGGTGGAGGTGATGGCAGGTGGGACAGGATGCGGACATGGCGGACTCTCCCTAGTAGTTAAAAGCAAAAGGCCCAGCGCGGACGCCGGGCCTTCTGTTTGTTTTCACCCTTACTAATTCAATGCTAGCAGGTTGAGCATAACTCCCATGCCACTTATTTTGATTTATCTTCTCTTTGTTTTGAGTGAGTTGGAGGGTGTTCCACGGGAAAACACTTGACAGTTTTTCTAGCACTTCGTGCGGTCCTCGACGCGCTGGCGCGCGTGAAGGGCGGGAAGGGTGCTTGTTATTGTCGGACTTTTCGGTGGCACGGGGGGCATGCAGTTGTGCGGGTTGAGCAGGAACAGCCCAGGCGAGGGCCAATACAGAGATTCTGGACTCGATGAAGCTGAGTCCAGAATGACGACTTTAGGCGGGGTGGACTTGCGGGGGTTGGGGGCACCCACAGAAGACAACAACGGAGATTCTGCGCTTCACGCAGAACGACGGTCGTGGAGGTGGCGAGGAACCGCCCTAGACGGTGAAGTAGGCAGAGGTTGCCCAGTGCGTACGGCAACGATTGCCGAGGCAGCGTTTCCGGTGTCGAGGCCCTCGCGGACAACCATCTGCAAGAAGCCGCAGAATCAGTAAGTTGCATCAATCCGCAGATGGCGTCGCGAAGGCCAAATGCTGGCACGCGACGTGCAATAAGGTGGGTGTGCAGATTCCATCAGCATCGACGACGGCCCCTACTCCGATTCAACCCATGGCCCCGCTGCCCGTCCCTTCCGGCGGAGCGTTTCGCTTGATGCTCGCGAATGTGTTGGGGTGCGTGGTGCCGAACGGCGCAACGAGTTTTGGCTCGAATGCGAGTGTGTCGAGCCGCATGGCGAGTAAACAGCAGAAGGCGCAGATGGCGCCACCGGCTGCCGGTAAGGGAGGCACCCCCGCAACCGTGACTCCGCCGCCCGCCGCAAAGGCTGCGACAGCTTCGGCACGGGATGGGTCGAGCGGGCAAGAGAATGACCATCGCGGGTGCGTCGGACAGTTCGGGAGATCTGAATCGGAATGGGGATCGGGATCCGGATCGGATGCAACTGGATCGACCGGCGCGGCTGGAATATCTGGATCGGACGCGGGGACAATTGGATCGGACGCTGGGGCGCACGATGTTCCTGCCGCGCACGGTGCGCAGTCTGCGGCTGCGCGGGATGTGGCCCGGCCGCAGGTGGCCGCGCAGCCGGAAGCACCAGCCGATCGGGACGCGGCACCGGTGAAGCAGTGGACGCCCGTGGCCGGACCGGTTGATGGTGGGGCAGCAGCCGCTGCGGCGACAATTCCCGGCGCGGCGAAGCAAGCTGAAGTTCCAAGCGCGGTGCAGCAAGTTGGAATTGCGGACGCGGCGTCCCAAACTGGAGCGGTCGCGCAGGCGGTAGCGGAGTTGGCGGGAGCGCCGGTCCAACTACTAGCAGTCGGTATGCCAACGGCAAGCGCGCTTCCGAGCAAGGGAGATTCGAGTCAGCCGGTGGGCAAGGCAGCACCAAGGAATGCGGGCGATGCCGGCAATGCAAAGAGTTTCGATCTTGCGAGTGCGGGGGATGCGAAAGGCGGCAAGGGCGCGGAGGCGGCGAGCGCTGCGGGCGATGGGTCGTCGCATGGCGCGCAGAGCAATGGCCAGCCGATGCCTCATGCGCAGGCCGACTCTGCCCAGACAGTATCCGTTGTGGCGAAGGCTATCGACGGTGGAGCGTCTCCGGCACAGACGGTCCCAGCGCACGCGGTCGCGCACGAAACGGCAACAGCGGCTCGCACGCCTGACGCCGGAAGTTTGCAGCGTGGCGATTCGGCCCCCAGCCAGTTGGACGGCGAGGAAGCTACAGCGACCTCGGGCATCAACGCGGCGAAGCTGATTCAGACGATGGGCGAGACAGAGATGCGGGTCGGTATGCATTCGAGCGAGTTCGGCGACATCTCGATTCGGACCTCGGTGACGCAACAGCAGATGCTGGCGCAGATATCGCTGGACCACGGCGACCTGAGCCACGCTATCTCGGCCCACATCGCCTCGATGCAGGCGAAGCTCGGCGAGGAGTCCGGACTGGCCACGGTGATTGAGGTCAATCACTCGGGGAACCAGGCGGGGAATCAGTTTGGGAATCAGTCGGGCGCGTCTGCTTTCGGTGATTCGGGGCAGTCGCCGCAGCGGGAGCAAAGAGGGTTCGTCCGGTCGGCGGGGACGGAGAGCACCGCGGTGCTGGCGGAGGCCGATGTTGGCGTGGGCCCGGGACCGTTGGTGAGCGGAAGCAATGGGTATCGGTTGGACATCAGAGCCTAAGAAGATCGCTTCAAAGAAAGGAACGCAGATGAACATTCAAGGATTCACCCCGAGCGTCAGCGCGCCTCTGCAGGCGGGGAATACGAGTGCGCCGAGGACGGCCGGCACATCGAGCAGCTCGTCGAGCAGCTCCTCAAGCAGCTCTTCGGCAACTTCGTCGACCAGTTTGCAGGACACATTCCTGAACCTGCTGGTGACCGAGTTGCAGAACCAGGATCCCACCTCTCCCGTCGATCCAACCGCCATGGTCGGTCAGATGGTGTCACTGAACCAGCTGGATCAACTGATCTCCATCAACCAGACGTTGAGCAGCATGTCTGGCGGAACCTCAAGCACTCCCAGCACCAGTACCACGCAAGGGTCGGGCGCAAGCGCGATGATTACATCGGCTCCGGGTAGTACGGCGGCAGCTGCGTCGTCCAACCCAAATACAACTGGGGTAACGACGCCCACGCAACAGCTACCAGCATACGTTCCCTCTACGGACCCGAATGCGCTCATGAATCTCTATGGCAGCTTCGCGACGCCATCCACGAATTAGGAACTCAACACTCACAGGAGGAAGTTAAATGTCTGCATTTTCAATCCCTCTCTCAGGCCTGGAAGCCAGCTCTTCCTCGCTCAACGTCATTGCGAATAACCTGGCCAACCTGAACACGGACGGTTACAAGAACGAAACCCTGAACTTTGGCGACATCTTCAATCAGATGCAGGGGACTTCGGGCAACGGGGACCCAATCCAGACCGGATCGGGCGTGCAGGTCGCCGGCACAACCGCCAACTTCGCCGACGGAACCGTCAACTCGACGGGGGTTTCGTCGAACCTGGCGCTGCAAGGCAATGGGTTCTTCGTTGTGCAGAATGGCAGCGGGACGGACTACACGCGGTCGGGCGACTTCACGGTGAATTCGTCCGGGCAGTTGACGACGCAGAGCGGCGAACTGGTGATGGGCTACCCGGCGACGAATGGGGTGGTCTCGACCAGCGAGGCGCTGGCGCCGATCTCGGTCAACCAGGCCACCACGATTCCCGGCGTGGCGACCACCAGCTTCCAGATGAATACGAACCTGGACTCGAGCGCCGGCGTTGGCGGTACGTTCAGCTCGCCGATCACGGTGTACGACTCGCTGGGAACGGCGCAGACGCTGACCGTGAACTACACGAACACGTCCCCCAATAACTGGAGCTACACAGTTACGCTACCGGCGTCGGCCACGGGCGGCACGGGAAGTCCGACGACCGTTAGCTCGGGCACGCTCGCGTTCAACTCGTCGGGGCAATTGACGTCGCCCAGCGGGTCGGTCACCGGCATCAAGGTCTCCGGCCTGGCGGATGGCGCCGCGGACCTGAACCTGACCTGGAACCTGAATGGCGCCGGGGGAAATCCGACGATCACGCAGCAGAACTCCGCGAGCGCAACGGCCACGGCCAACCAGAATGGCTATGGGGTGGGCACGCTGACCAACTACTCCGTGCTGCCTGACGGAACGGTGCAGGGGCAGTTCAGCAACCAGCAGACGCTGGCGCTGGGGCAGGTTGCGGTGGCGAGCTTCGCCAATGCGCAGGGCCTGACGCAGACGGGGAGTAACGACTATCAAGGGTCGTTCGCCTCCGGAGCGGCCGTGGTTGGAACCGCGGGTACCGGCGGGAACGGGTCGATCAAAGGAGGAGCGGTCGAGGAGTCCAACGTGGACCTGTCGACTGAATTCTCCACCATGATCGTCGCGCAACAGAACTATGAAGCGAATGCGAAGGCGCTGACGACACTGAATCAGATCTCCCAGGCAACCATCCAGATGATGACCTAAGCCGGGGTGAACTGAGCCAGTTGTTAGCTTACGATTAGAACCCCCCGCCGGGTGACCCTCCGGCCTGGCGGGAGGGCGCCGCCGGCTGCCGGCTCTCATGGCTGTCTCACCAGTCTTGAGGGCTTTGCGGCCTGCGGCTAATCGTCTTCAACATATTTGGAAACAGAGAGATAGTGTGGATTGGCTGGGGCGCCAGGGTGGTTGCGCCGCCGATTCCCATTCCGGCCCTTCGATTGCATTTAGTTTCGTGCAAGCACTCCGCTTATCGTCATCCGCCGCAGACCGGCGCCAGAGGTTATGGCAGGGTCAACGGACGAGACGCAGGAAGCACCGGAGCGCGCGAGGGCCGAATGACTGCTGCAGTCGAAAAGATAGAAGCGAAGGCCGTCGAGCCAATCCTGCCGGCGTCAACGCCGAGCGTGCAGGACCCGCTCGACAGCATGCCGTGGTTGCCCTGCACCCTGAGCCTGGAGTTGCCGGTGGTGCGGTTCACCATTGGCGATCTGCTGAAGCTCACCAAAGGCTCCATCGTGGAGACTGCCTGCCACACCACCTCCGATGTGCCGCTGCGGGTGAACCAGCTGCTGATTGGCTGGACCGAGTTTGAGGTTGTCGGCGACCGGATGGCGGTGCGCATCACGGACCAGGCATGACCATCAAGATCCGCATCCCGCGTCTCATCTTCCCCGGCTTCCAGCCGGGACCGCCCGCGCTGGCGATGGCGGCGGCGTTGCCGGCGGGCGCGACGTTTCATGCGGCGCTAACGGACTGCATGGAGGATTGGGGGGTGCGGGGAGCACTGCGCAGCGAACCGATTTCCAACCAATTTGTTGCGCGCCCAGTGGAGCAGGCCGAGCCTGGCTTTCTGGTGCGTGCGTGGGCGTGGATGCAGAAGAAGTACACGCTGACCGCGACCAAGCGGCTGCGAGTTGCCGAGACGGTCTCGCTGGGCGAGAAGCGCTTTGTGGCGCTGATCTCCGTTGAGGGCCGGGAGTTTCTGATTGGCGGAGGCGCGGCCGGTGTATCGCTGCTGGCCCAGTTAGGTGCGACCGCGGACTCTGGCAATGCGTTGCGGCCGGAGCTGAGCGCTGAGGGGGATTTACGATGACCCTGCGCTGGGCTGGCCAAAGATTGGCGTTGGTTGTGCCGATGCTGCTGGTGCTTGCGACTGCCTCGACTGCGGTGAGTGCGCAGACGGGGGCCGGTCTTGCAGGCCTTGCTGGTCTGACTGCTCCGAGCGCGGCGGCCAAGACACTGCAAGGCGCACAGGGCGGAACGGTTCCGGGCATTGCCGTACCGGGCGCCAAGAATTCCCAGTTGGCTGGCAAACAATTTCAGACAGCTTCGACATCGGCGATTGCTCCGGAGCACAGGATCACCCGGACACCGCAGATGCCCGCTGCTCCTGCGGGGGACGCAGGCGGCGCACTGCAGATTCCGGGAGTGCCGGGCGGATCGGTGCCTTGGTCGGTGGTTGTTCTGCTGACCACACTGACGCTGATTCCGTCGATTCTGCTGTGTATGACGCCGTTCGCGCGGCTGCTGATTGTCTTTCACTTCCTGCGCCAGGCTTTGGGTCTGCAGACCACTCCGTCGAACCAGACGCTGATCGGACTTTCTCTGATCCTGACGTTCTTCCTGATGCAGCCGGTGGCCAACGAGATCTATCAGCAGTCTTATGTCCCGATGCAGGCCGGGCAGATTAGCGCCATCGACGCGGTGACTCGCGCGGGAGACCCGATCCGCCATTTCATGGCGCACTATGTGCGGGACAAGGATGTGGCGCTGTTCGTCGACCTGGCCCATGAGCCGCATCCCGCATCGATCAATGACGTATCGATGCGCGTTTTGCTGCCGGCGTACATTCTGTCGGAGCTGAAGGCAGGCTTCCAGATCGGCACGGTGCTGTTTCTTCCCTTCCTGATTGTGGACATGGTAGTGGCTTCGATCACGACTTCGGTGGGCATGCTGCAGTTGCCGCCCGTGGTTATTTCAACCCCGCTGAAGCTGCTGCTCTTCCTGATGGTGGACGGCTGGCACTTGTTAATCGGATCTCTAATGAGGAGTTTCAACTAACTATGGGCGTCGATCAGGTGGTCTTGCTGGGAAGAACAACATTGCAGGAGGTGATGATCCTGGTCGGCCCGATTCTGGCTGTGGCGATCAGCGTCAGCCTGGGGGTGAACGTCATTCAGGTGCTCACTTCGCTGCAAGACACGACAGTCTCCACGGTATCGCGCCTGCTGGCGACGGGGAGCGCTCTGTTTCTGATGATGCCGTGGATGTGGCGGCATCTGGTGCAGTACACGCTGACCTTGTTCTCTGACTTTCACGGGTACCTGCAATGATCCAGATTCCCTTCCTCACGATCATCAGCGGGCTGCTGACCATCGGGGTGCGCCTGACCGGGCTGATGCTGTTTGCTCCGTTCTTCGGCAGCATCGCGATCCCATCGCGGGTGAAGGCGATTTTGGTGCTGTCGCTTACGGTGCTGTTGTTTCCCAGCGTGGGGCATGACATCGGGACTTACAGCCTGGCCCAATGGCCGCTGCTGGTCTTCATGGAGTTCCTGATTGGCGTGGGCATGGGGATCGCGACCAACATCGTCTTCGAGGCGGTGCAGATGGCGGGACAGGTGCTCGGCGTGCAGATGGGCTACTCGCTGGTGAACATCCTCGATCCGCAGACGCAGGTCGATACCACGGTGGTTTCGCTCTTCTACCAGAGCATTGTGATGCTGCTGTTTTTGCGCATGGATGTGCACTACTGGCTGCTGCGGGCGATTGGCAACAGCTTCGTCTATCTGCCGCTGGGCACCACGCATTTGAGCAGCCTGTTCACCATGGGGGTGTTGAAGATGGGCGGCGAGATCTTCGGCCTGGGGGTCCAGATTGCAGCGCCGGTGCTGTCGGCCACGCTGGTTGCGGACATTGTGCTTGGCCTGCTGGGCAAGGCATCGCCGCAGTTGCCGCTGATGCTGCTGGGGCCGGCCATCAAGAGCCTGCTGGGACTGACGATTCTGATCGCAACACTGAAGTACTGGCCGGACCTTTTCCGCGGCCTGTTCCTGAACACGCTGGCAAACGGCGAACGCATTCTTCACCTGGCACGATGAGACACGATGGCTGATTCGAGTAAGACAGAACAAGCGACACCGCGACACCGGCTGAAGGCACGGGAGAAGGGCCAGGTCACGCGATCGCGCGAGCTGACCGGGGCGGTGTCGATGTTCGCGGTTGCGGGCGCGGTTTGCATGACGGCCCAGCAGGCAGCGCACCACTGGACGGACTTCTTTCGCAACGCGCTGGATTCTGCCAATACGGAACAGGTCCAGGCGGGTGGGCCGCTGCTGTTCTGGACCTGCGTGGAGACGCTGCGCTGGACGGTGCCGATTCTGAGCGCCGCGCTGGTGGCTTCGCTGGTGGTGGGGTATGCGCAGGGAGGCTTCGTCTTTGCACCGGAGGCGCTGGCAATCAAGGGGGACCGGTTCAATCCGGCGACGAAGCTGAAGCAGCTCTTCTCGCTGACCAGCCTCAGTACGGTTCTCAAGTCACTGCTGCCCTTCACCGCCATTGGCTGGATTGGCTATGCGAGTCTGACCTCGCATTGGAGCCAGATCCTGTCGAGCTCTTATTCGGACTCGCGCTCTTTCGTGAATCTGGTCAGCGGCATGCTGATCGAGGTCATGTGGAAGTCCGGCTTGGTGCTGGTGGCGTGGGCCGGGGTGGACTACTTCCTGCTGTGGAGGAAGAGCGAAGGCGATTTGAAGATGAGCCGCCAGGAGATCAAGGAAGAGATGAAGGACTCCGACGGCAACCCGGCCAACAAGGGGCGGATCCGCAAGCTGCAGCGCCAGATGCGGCGCAAGCAGATGGTCAAGGCGGCGGAGACGGCTACGGTGGTGATTACCAACCCGACCCACTACGCGGTTGCGCTGCGATATGAGCTGAACATGCCTGCGCCGCTGGTGGTTGCCAAAGGAATGAACCTGCTGGCGCAGAAGATCAAGCAGATTGCCTGGGACCACGACATTCCGGTGATGGAGAACCGGCCGCTGGCGCAGGCGCTGTACAAAGGCGCCGAGGTGGGCGATGTGATTCCCTCCGCGCTATACCACGCGGTGGCCGAGATTCTGGTGATGGTCTACAAGGCCCAGGCTGAAGTGAAACAACGCGAGGCCCAGCGCAGAGCTGCTGCCGCCGCTTATCCCCAAGTAGAGATGAGGCCCCTGTGAGCAAGAAGCCCGGACTCGTAGCCACGCTCCGCCAATCCGGCGATTGGATCATACCAACCGCGGCGGTGGCGCTGGTGTTTGTGATGCTGGTGCCGATGCCGGCGTTCGTCCTCGACCTATTGCTGACGGTGAGCATTACCGCGTCGGTGCTGGTGCTGCTGACCGCGATCCAGATTCTGCGGCCGGTGCAGTTCTCGGTGTTCCCGAGTTTGATCTTGTTGCTGACGCTGATGCGGTTGTCGCTGGACCTTGCGAGCACGCGGCGCATTTTGCTGCATGGCAACGAGGGGACGTCTGCGGCGGGGCGAGTGATTGAGGCGTTCGGCCAGTTTGTGGTTGGCGGCAACTATATTGTCGGCTTCGTCATTTTTATCGCGTTGATTGCGATCCAGTATCTGGTGGTTAGCCACGGCGCGGTGCGCACCGCCGAGGTGACGGCGCGATTCACTCTGGATGCCATGCCGGGCAAGCAGATGGCAATCGACTCCGACCTGAACACCGGGCTGATCACGGCGGACCAGGCGCGTGCGCGGCGCGAGGCAGTGGCCCGCGAAGCGGAGTTCTGCGGGTCGATGGACGGCGCTGCGCGCTTCAGTCAGCGAGACTCGCTGGCCACCATTCTGATCATGGTGATCAACATCATTGCCGGGTTCCTGATTGGCGTATTTCAGTTGGGCATGCCGCTGGATCAGGCGCTGAAGACCTATACCATCCTGACCGTGGGCGATGGACTGGTGGCGATTATCCCGTCGCTGCTGGTGTCGGTGGCGGGCGGCATCGTGGTGACACGGGCGGGTTCGGACGATTCTCTGGGCGTGGACATCGGCAAGCAGATGTTCAAGACGTCGCGCCCACTGTGGATTGTGAGCTGCGTGCTGATGGGGCTGGCGTTGATTCCGGGAATGCCCAAGGTTTCTTTTCTGCTCCTAGGCGGAATCATCATGTTTATCGCATACAAGATGAAGCCCGCAGCCGCAGTCGAGCCGGCCGCTGCGGCCAAGGCTGCCGCGGCGAAGGCGGGAACGCCGACCGTCGATCCGATGGACGCGGTGTTGAAGCTGGACGACCTGATGTTGGAGGTGGGTATCGGCCTGGTGCCGCTGGTGGATGCGAAGCAGGGCGGTCAACTGCTGGCGCGGGTGAAGTCGCTGCGCAAGAACCTGGCACAGCAACTCGGCTTTCTAGTGCCGTCGATCCATATTACGGATAACTTGTCGCTGAAGGAGCGGGAGTATGTGATCTACCTGCGCGGCGTGGAGATTGCGCGCTGGGAGATGCGCAAGGACCGGCTGCTGGCGGTGAATTCCAACCCCAAGCCCGGAGACATTCCTGGCCAGGAGACGCGTGAGCCGGCGTTCGACTCCCCGGCGAAGTGGATTACGCCGGACACGCAGGCGCAGGCCATCGCCGCTGGATATGCAGTGGTCGACCATACGTCGGTGCTTGCGGCGCACTTGGCCGAGCTGATCAAGCAGAATGCGAACGACCTGCTGACCCGCCACGAGACCAAGCGGCTGGTGGATCGGCTGTCGGACTCGCATCCGAAGCTGGTGGAGGAGTTGACGCCGAAGCTGTTGAGTCTGGGCGAGGTGCAGAAGGTGCTGCAGCAGCTGCTGCGTGAGCAGGTGTCGATCCGCGATCTGGGCACGATTCTGGAGGCGCTGGTGGAAGCCGCGGCGGTCAACAAGAACCCGGTCAACCTGGTGGAAGCGGTGCGCCATTCGCTGGGACGCGCATTAATCCGGCCGCTACTGAACGATCGCGGCCAATTGAAGGTGGTGACGCTGGACCGCGCTATCGAAGAGGAGTGCTCGCGCACCTCGACGCAGCATCCGCAACTGACCGCGGGTGGGGCGATGCAGGTATCGGTGGCGCGAAGAGTGCTGGATGGATTGCGCGCGATGCTCGGCGACCAGGTCGCGATGGCCCCCCCGGTGCTGCTGTGCGCGTCTCCGGGCCGGTTCTATCTGAAGCGGTTGCTGGAGCCGTTTATTCCCAAGATTGTGGTGATCTCGCCGTCGGAGATTCCTCCGATGACACAAGTGCAGTCGCTGGGTTCGGTTGGATAAAGAGGATGGGTAGCTACAGGCTCGATGGGGTGATGAGATGACACAAGCAGAAGTGGCCTACAAGACAAGCGCGGAGGAAGCGGACGATCGCAATGACCTTGTGATGCAGGAGCTGTCGCAGGTCTACTACATTGCCTCGCGCATTCGCGAGCGGCTTCCTCAGCACGTGGAGCTGGAGGACCTTGTGAACGCGGGCGTGATCGGCCTGCTGGAGGCCAGCCGGACGTTTGACTGCACCAAAAATGCGCAGTTCAAGACCTTTGCGAAGTTCCGCATCCGGGGCGCGATTCTGGATAGTCTGCGCGACGCCGATTGGGGATCGCGCTACCTGCGCAAGCGTGGGCGCGAGATTGCAGAGGTGACCGCGCAGCTTGAAGCCAGGCTGGGACGGCATCCGGTGGACACCGAGATCGCGGAGGAGATGCAGATTGAGGTCGACCGCCTGCGCAAGATCGTCCAGCAGTTGGACGGATTGCATCTGGCGGGGCAGCAGGTGGCGTCCTCCAGCGATCGTTCGGAGTCGCTGGATGTGATCGAGTCGGCGCCGAACCTGGACGATCCCGACCCGTTCGATCTTTGCCTGCAGGGCGAGATGAAGGCACACCTGACCGAGGCCATCTCCAAGCTCAGCGAGCGGGAGCAGCTGATCATCTCTCTCTACTATCGGGAAGAGCTCACGATGAAGGAGATTGCAGAAGTGGTGGGAGTGGCGCTTTCGCGCGTGTCGCAGATACGGCAGGCGACGATGAACAAACTGAGGGAGTCGCTGGCGCACGTGCGCCAGCGGCCGACGGCGGCACACATGGCCGCAGGAGGACACTATGGGCGCGCTTAGTGAAGAACAAGTCGAGTCGACCGCCAGGGAAACGAGGCCGGCGGGGACATCTGCGGGCGACACGCCGCGGTCCGTGCATCCCTGCAACTTCCGGTCGGCGGGGAAGTTGTCCAACGAGAATGCGCGCGCACTGACGGCGATTCACGAGACCTTTGCGCGGCATCTGACCAGCGCGCTGGATGCCTATCTGGGAACGGGCCTGAAGGTGAAGCTGCAGGCGCTGGACCAACTGCCGGTGAAGGACCAGATTGCGAGCATTCCACCGTTCAGCTATATTGCACCGTTTTCGCTGAGCACGATCCCCAGCACCATGATCCTGGAGTTCGACATCGACCTGGCCTATCCGATCATCGACATGCTTCTGGGCGGGACGGGCACGCCGGCGGACGAGGCCCGCGAACCTGCGGAGGCCCGCGAACTCTCGGAGATTGAAGAAGAGATCATGCAGGACCTGGCATCGCTGATTGCGCGGCAGGCCGAAGTTGCATGGGGTGTGCCGAGCATGTCGCTGGTAGCGGGCCGGCGGATCGAGGCTTCGGCCTTGCAGCAACAGTGCCCACCGAATGAGCGGGTGACTTTGATGAAGTTCGAGGTAGAGGTGGCTGGAATTGCCGGATCGTTCCAACTGATCTTTCCGACCGCATTTGTCAATTTTCTGATCAAGCAGAGCAAGGTTGACCGGCCGCAGAAGAAGGGTCAGTTGCGATACTTCCCCACGGCCACGATCCGGGAGCGGATTCTGGATTGCGACGTGGTGGTTGCGGCGGACCTTCCCAGCATGAAGGTCTCGGTTCGCGACCTGGTTGCGCTGCAGCCGGGGTGCGTTCTGAAGCTGCGGGCGCCGGTGCGTACGCCGGGGATGCTGACCGTAGGGGGACGAGAGATATTTGAAGCCAATCCGGTGAGGAATGGCGCGCAGAAGGCAGCGCAGGTCGGTCGCCGGGTGCAACTTACAAGCTGGGGAAAGGACTAGAACCGTGGACAATCAGAACAACAAGAAGGCAGCGCGGGCGTTTGCAGAGGCCCTTGCTTCATCTCTGGCTGAGGCGTTGACGCAGGCGGCGGGGACGGCGCTACAGGTCAAGGCCCTGGACAATCCGGATCTGGGCAAACGCCAGGGACAGCCAGTCCATTTTCGGCTGACCGCGGATGGCACGCTGCATGGCGAATGCTTTGTCGAGCTTTACGAGCCGCAGGTGGCTGAGCTGGGTGCGAAGATACTTGGCCAGCCGGCGGCGGCTTACATCGAGGAGCACGCCGAGGCGCTGGCAAAAGCGATCTCCGCAGCGACCGCGGGGCTGACGACATCGCTTCAGGCAGAGTATGGAGAGCTGACCTTCAAGGTTGAGCGGGTCGCGAACCTGGCGTTTGGCGGGATGCTGGTGGTCCCGCTGGCCGTATCCATGGGCGAACAGCCGCCGATGCCGGTGCTGCTCTATTTTGAGGGCCAGTTTCTGGAGGCTTTGACGTCTCACGGAGCGACGAGAGCTGGTGCCAATGGCGCGAAGACCCCGCTCGATCCGGTGAATTTGAAGCTGGTGATGGATGTTGAGCTGAATGTGTCGCTTCGGTTTGGCCAGCGTCAGTTGCCGCTGCGCGAGGTGCTGGAGCTGGCGAGCGGCTCGGTGATCGAGCTGGATCGCCAGGTGGATGACCCGGTCGAGTTGCTGCTGGATGGCAAAGTGATCGCGCGCGGCGAAGCGGTGATCGTGGATGGAAACTATGGCTTGCGGGTCACCGAAGTCCCACAGCCGATTGAGTCGCATTTTAGAGCCTGAATTTGTGAAGGGTGAAGTCCGATGAAATTGTCAATTGGGTCCTTGCTGCCGGCGGTCGACCGGGGATGGAAGAGCATGTACGCGGCGTGCAGTCTGGCGACCTGCCGGAACACGCTGCTGATGCGAAGCGTGCAGAGCCGCGTGGGCATCAGCGTGGGTCAGGCCTGGTACTGCAGCGCGGATTGCTTTGCCGTGGCGGCGCGAAACAAGTTCGCTTCCCTCTCCGGCGGCAGCGTTGTGGAGATGCCACATATTCCACGGCGGTCCATCGGCCTGGTGCTGCTGCAAAAGGGAATCCTGACCGATGAGCAACTGCGGTTCGCCATGGCGCAGAGCAAGCTGTGTGGAGAGGAATTGGAGGCTACGCTGGTCCGGCTGGGACTGGCGAGCGAACGGCAACTGACCGCGGCTAGGGCCGCGCAGTGGGGCTACCCGGTGCTGGGGCAGGACCGTATGGGCCAGCCGGTGCAGGCCGATATCCCATCCATTCTGCTACAGACCTGCTGTGCGGCGCCGCTGCACTATTCGACGACGGCGAAGCGATTCCTGCTGGGCTTTGTCTATCGGGTGGAGCATAGCCTGCTGAATGCACTGGAACAGGTGACGGAGTTCCGGGCGGAGCCATGCTTCATCACTCCGACGGAGTATGCCGAGCAAATGGAACGACTTACAGCTTCTCCCGAGTGCGAAGAGGTGGTCTTCGAGAATCCCCAGACGCCGGCCCAGATGGCCAAGACGGTCGCTGGTTTTGCGGTGGAACTTGCGGCGCGAGAGGCGCGCTTCGCCCATTGCCGGGAGTATGTCTGGACACGATTGTCGGGCAAGCGACGGAAGATCGATGTGCTCTTCGGGGTGAAGAGCGGGGCCGAAGCTGGACCCCGGCGGGAGTTCGCAGTGGCGGAGGAGCGGGTCCGGTCGCTCGGCTAGGGTCACTCGGCTAGAAATATCGGAGCGAGATGCCGATAACTGTGTCAGGTGATGGCACAGTGCTGACAAAGACTTCATTCCAAACCCAGGTTAGCCGAAATCCGTTGGTCGAACGCCAACCGGTACAGGTTGAGTTTTCCCACGATCTCCCCGACATCCCCGTAATGCCACAGACACTGCTGATTCTGGATCTTCTGATCCAGGAGCCGTGCGTCGATCTGCGCGAGGTATCTCGCGTGGTGCTCGGCGACCTGGGCGCGACGTTGCAGATCCTGCGGCTGGCGGGGCGAGAATACGGCAATGCGGAAGGCCGTCCCACGCGGGTCGAGGACTGCATCGCGGATATTGGCCTGGAAGCCTGTCTGAAGGCGGTGTCGGCGCAGACGGTGGCTAACGACGGACGACGGACTTCGGTTGGCGAGTTCTGGGCACACTCCCGGGAGATTGCGGAGTATTCCAGGATGGTGGCGGAGGATATGCCGGGGATCAATCCCGACGAGGCGTATCTGACCGGGCTGCTGCACGCGATCGGCATGCTGCCGGCGCTGCTGGGGTGGAGAGAGGCCGGGATAACCGACGGCGCGCTGGCGGGGCTGAGGATTGCAAAGAGATGGTCGCTGCCCCATCCTGTAATGGAGCTTTTCAATGAGATGCACCTGACTGGTTATGCGACCCGGTGGTCGGGAATTGTGCAGAAGGCCCACCTGCGCGCGACCCGGTCGTCGATCAATTGTCCCTTTGAGCGAGGGCTCCGGCCACAGCTGCAACGCGATGGAACCACGCAGCCGGAGCCGGTAAATCTCCTGTAGTTGGCCGCGCGGCCTGGGGCGACCGCGGATTGTCTTCCGATGAGAGAAGAGCTTGGGGCGGACGGCTGGATGCGCGGCGACGCGCCAACTCTCATCAGTTCCTCATCCATACTGCTGTTTTAGGCGGAAAATGTGCCTCTATTGGGTAAAGTTTGCCCAACGGAATGGCACGCTCCGTGCATTGTCCTATGGCAGAGGTCCCCTATGGACAGTGGATACTATGCCGCGTGCACAGCTTTAATATCGCGCACGCAGGCGTTGGATACGATTGCCAACAACCTGGCCAATGCAAGCACCGTGGGCTACCGGGCGCAGCACAACGTATTCAGCGCTGTGCTGGCCGCGGCCAACAGCACATCGGACTCTCCCGTCAATCAGGCGATCAACAACTTCGGAGTTCTGAGCGGCACCGACATGGACACCAGCCAGGGCGCACTGCAGAAGACCGGCAACCCGCTGGATGTGGCGATCCAGGGATCGGGCTACTTTGTTGTCCAGACCCCCAATGGCGAGATGTACACGCGCGATGGCAGCTTCCAGGTATCGAGCAAAGGCCAACTGATTACGGGCGCCGGCGACCCAGTCATCGGCAGCAAAGGGACCATCACGGTCCCGCCGGGTACGGTGACGATCAGCAACGATGGGACCATCTCGTCGAAGGGCGCGGTGGCCGGCAAGTTGAAGCTTGTGGACTTCCCGCCGGGCACGCAACTGACCAGCGCCGGCGAGACCTACTATTCCGCGCCACCCAAGACCGCGACGGACGCAACCAACTCCAGCGTGCGCCAGGGAATGCTGGAAAGCTCCAACGTCAACCCGGTGACCAGCATGGTCGAGCTGATCACGGCACAGCGGTCGACGGAGATGATGCAGCGCGCGCTATCGATGTACAACTCGGAGATCGACAAAACCGCAGTACAGGATTTGCCCAAGGTTTAAAGGAGCTCAATCATGTTTCACGCCCTCTACACAGCGGCCAGCGGAATGACGGCCCAGCAGATCAATCTGGATAACATCGCGAACAACCTGGCCAATGCCAGCACGTCCGGGTTTCAATCGCGCCGGGTCCAGTTCTCGGACCTGCTTTACCAGAGTGAGGTGATGCCCGGCTCCGCGGCGACGCAGCAGACTACGGTTGCTGCCGGCTTGCAGGTTGGATTGGGCACGCGGCCCGGCAACACCGAGATTATCCAGACCCAGGGCGATTTGAGCAGCACCGGCAATCCGCTGGACTTCGCCATCGAGGGCACCGGCTTCTTTCAGGTGCTGATGCCCAACAACCAGATCGGCTATACGCGCTCGGGATCGTTTCAACCGAATGCGCAGGGAGCGCTGGTGACCGCGAACGGCAACGCGCTGCAGCCTGCGATTACGATTCCGGCCAATGCAACCAATATCACCGTGGGCAGCGATGGCACAGTGAGCGTGACTCTGCCCGGACAGACCAATGCCGCGCAGGTGGGAGTGCTGCAACTGGCGACCTTCGCGAACCCTGGAGGCCTGAACAGTATTGGCAACAATATCTATCTGCCCACTACGGCGTCGGGCGATGCGGTGGTGGGCACGCCGGGGGGCGCCGACGGCCTGGGCACGATCCAGCAGGGGATGCTGGAGCAGGCGAACGTGAATATTGTGGACGAGTTTGTGAACATGATTCTGGCCCAGCGCTCGTATGAATCGAACTCGCGGGTGGTGAAGGCCGCCGACGAGATGCTGCAGGGGCTGAACCAGATCGCCCAGTAGGTTGACTGCGATGACGAGACATAGCTTGATTCCGGTTCTGATTCTCTCCGTGGCGATGGCCTTGCCGGCCATCGCGGCGACGCCGGGCCACACCACGATTACGGCGGAGCAGGTGGCGGCGGCAATCAATGGCGCGGGCATCAAGGTGTCCGCGGACCAGGTGGTGCTGTTGAGCGATGTCGTGGCGAAGACCAGCAGCCCGGCGCTCAAGGTCGAATCGATGGAGCGCTGGGGCGATCGCCGGATGCGTGTCCGGATGAATTGTGCCAAGGCGGAAGAATGCTTGCCGTTCTTTGTTGCCGTAAGTTGGAGCCAGGCTGAGGCGGCACAGCCCGCGCTCGCGGCCTTCTCCTCGTCTGCGACCTCCCAGACTGGCTCCAACTCGTATGTGGTGCGGGCGGGATCACCCGCGGTGCTGCTGATTGAGGGCGATCACATCCACATTCAGATCCAGGTGGTTTGCCTGGAGAATGGCGCGCCGGGGCAGACGATCCGGGCCAGCAGCAAGGACCACCGGCAGACCTATACCGCCAAGGTGGGCGAAGACGCGGTATTGAGGGGCAAACTGTGATGACAGCAATCGGAAGAAGGGTTTGGTGCGTGCGGCTGGTTGCATTGTTGCTTGCGGTTGCGCTGGCGCCGCCGGCACACGCGTGGCCGGGCAAGAAGACAACGAAGACCGCCAGTTCAGACCAGTTGAGGCTGGACTATATTTCGCGGCTGCAGCAGCAGGACGTTCATGCGCCCACCGGACAGACGGTGGGCAGCCTATGGACGCCGGGCAATACCCTGGGCGATCTCTCCACCGACTACAAGGCGAAGAAGCTAAACGACACGATCAACATTCTGGTTGCGGTGCAGACGACCGCGGCGCAGAGCGGAGACTCCAGTTATCAGCGGACGATGCAGACCACTTCCGCGATTACCGGCCTTGCGGGAGCGCTAAAGACCACGGGTCTGAATCCGCTGCTGAATGCCAACTCCGCGACCTCGCTTAAGGGAGCCGGGGCGACGAATTCGGCCACGACGTTTGCGACCAGCCTGACCGGACAAGTGGTTGCCGTACTTCCCAGCGGCAATCTGGTGGTGGAAGCGCAGCGCAGGATCTTCATGAACAACCAGCACGAGGATTTGACGGTGCGCGGAGTGGTGCGCCCCAACGACATCGGCCCGAGCAACACGGTCTCGTCGGCGTCGCTCAGCAATCTGGAGATTGAGATGAAGGGTAAGGGCATTATCGCCGACAGCACACGACCTCTCAACCCGATCACAAAGGCAATTCTGTGGCTTATTGGATTCTGACATTGATGAAGCTCGATTCCATGATTTCGAAAGCGGCCAAGCGGTCTATCTCATTCTTCGTTCTGGCGATCTGCGCAGCGGCGAGTGTGCTGCCGCCGTATGCGGTCGCAGATGAGACCAACCGCCAGGTGATGGTGCGCGACATCACCAGCGTTGAGGGCGTCCGAGAGAACATGCTGGTGGGGTACGGGCTGGTGGTAGGATTGCGCGGGACCGGTGACCGGCAGCAGACGATCTTTACCGTGCAGACGCTGGCCAATGCGATGCAGAAGATGGGAGTGCTGATCTCTCCCAGCACGGTGGTGGTGAAGAATGTAGCGGCAGTGTTTATTACTGCGTCGCTGCCTCCTTTTGCGCGGCCGGGTTCGAAGCTGGATGTCACGGTGTCGTCCATCGGCGATGCGCAGAGCCTGGAAGGCGGGGTGCTGCTGATGAGCGCGCTGCACGGTCCGGATGGGCAGATCTACGCCGAGGCGCAAGGACCTCTGGTGATGGGCGGCTACTCCGCGGGTACGGGCGCCAATCGCAAGGATGTGAACGCCGCCAATGTGGGCCTGATTCCTCAGGGAGCGCTGGTGGAGCGGGACACGTCGGTCGATTTGAGCGGCTTTAAGACGGTATCGCTGCTGCTGCGCAATCCCGATTTCACCACCGCGACGGAGATCGCGGCGGCGGTGAACCTGGAGTTTCACAAGCAGGTTGCTACCGCTCTGGACAACAGCCGGGTGGATATCAACGTAGCCGATGCGGCGCCGCAATCGGTGCCGCTGCTGATCTCGCGGGTGCAGAACCTGGTGCTGAGTGTGCATACGCCGGCCAAGATCGTTATCAACGAGCGGACGGGCACGATCGTGATGGGCGGCGATGTCAAGCTGTCGCCGGTCGCAATCATTCATGGGAGCCTTTCCATTCAGGTGGTTACAGAGCTCGATGTTGCCGGCGGCGGCGGCGTACCGGTCGGTGGAGCCATTGGTTCCCCGGGCAGGGGTGGCAAAGACAAGCAGGAAGTGGTCGAGCAGCCGATCGTGGTGCCCGAGACCAGCCTGAATGCGAGCGAAGATGCCGCCCAGACGATGCGCCTGGACGAGGGCGCCAATGTGGATGAGCTGGTAAAGGGGCTGCACGCCATCGGCACCACGGCCCACGATGTGGTGGCAATCCTGCAGGCGATCCGCGCCGAGGGCGGAATGCAGGCCGACTTAGTGGTGCAGTAACGAGGAGGACGAATCGATGGGGATGACTGGAGGAATTGGTTACCTGAGCGCGCAGACCAGCGCTCTGCAATCGAGCGAAGACCGGCTGATCCAGGGGATCAAATCGCCGAAGAGCGAGACCGATGGCGCCAAGATCGACAAGGGCGCGAAGGAGTTTGAAGCGGTCCTGGTGGGCAGCTGGTTGCAGCAGGCGGAGGCCTCGTTTGCCACGGTCCCGGGCGCCGACGACGACAACCAGGACGTGGGGAAGGATTCGATGATGAGCTTTGGAGTGCAGACCCTGGCAACGTCCATGGCGTCGTCCGGGGGGATTGGGATTGGCAAGATGATTGCTAAGGCAATGCATGCGGCAGCAGATAAGGCCGAGGCCGCTGGCGAGCTTGGTGCGGCGGCGAAGGATTGAGGAACGATCCTGAGAATTCGATTAAACTTTTATGGGTAAGGTGCCGATAGTAAGAGCGGTTCAGGTCAAGGAGGCAGGATGAGGATCGATCTATTTAATTCGGCGGCCAGCGAGATTGCGAGCGAGCAGAGCGCGCAGCAGGTGAACGGAAAGAACGCCGCGGCGGGCCAGGTCGATGGAGAAGATCGTGCGACGCTGACCTCGGATACGACCTCAATCGGTTCGCTGGTGAGCACAGCCATGAACTCGCCGGAGACGCGGCAGGGCCTGGTAGATAGCCTGAAACAGTCGGTGAGCAGCGGGCAGTACGAGCTGGACCCGGGCAAGATCGCCGCTTCGATCATCGACGACCACGCTTGATGACAGCCACGCTTGAGCTGCGGGGCCGGGTCAAAAGCCCTGACGTGAAGGACATTCACAGAAAGTGCGAACCATGACGACCGCCGGCGTTCAAGATTGGGACCTGAAGGCGGCCGAGTATCTGCAGTCGCTGCGTGCCCTGACCCATGAACTGGAGGCAGCCATGGAGGCGATTGCCCACAACGCGCTGCCGGAGCTTGAGGACAGCATCGACAACCAGCAGGTATTGAGCGCCCGGTTGAGCGCGCAGGCAGACGATTTGTGCGTCCCGCTGCGGGCGAGTTCAGGGATCTCGCAAGCCAGCCTGGATGAGGACATGAAGCTACAGATTCGCTCCGCCAACCAGACTCTGCAGCGGCTCAATCAGCGGTATGCGGCGCTGCTGCAACACTCCAGCCGGTCGGTCGCCATGATGGCATCGCTGTTCAGTTCGTTCCAAGGACAACTTCAGGAGGCTTCTGGCCCCAGGTCGAGATTTCAGACCTGGTCCTGCCAGATGTGAGCGCCATGGGAGGCTTGAACACATCGCTGTTGATTGGGATGCAGGCGCTGGACGCCACGCGGGGTGCGCTGGACGCCACCAGCAACAACATCGCCAATGCCAATACGCCGGGATATACCCGCGAGGTGGCTCAGTTCAGCGAGACCCCGGAGACCGTGAACGGGAGCGACGTCAGCGGCGGCGGCGTGTCGCTGGCTGGGCTGCAAAGCATTCGCGACGAGCTGCTGAACCTACAGATTCAGCAGCAGACCTCGCGGCAAAGCAGCGCCGACGCGCAGTCGTCCACGCTACAGCAGATCCAGAGTTTCTTCTCGACGTCTTCCGGCGGAGATATTGCCAGCGCAATGTCCGCCTTCTCCACCAGCCTGTCGCAGCTCTCCGCGAGCCCGACCAGTT
>Ga0182013_10001779_pt1 | contig 29048 bp, 28 predicted proteins | sample 612S2MmetaG_FD_120487 | JGI IMG/M metagenome (GOLD analysis project Ga0182013, IMG submission 120487) | Permafrost microbial communities from Stordalen Mire, Sweden - 612S2M metaG | ecosystem: Environmental > Terrestrial > Soil > Wetlands > Permafrost | place: Sweden: Stordalen | collected... | reverse complement strand
TTGGTGCTGTTTACCTGGCCGCTCAAATGGCGCTGGGCCACCACGACTCCGTTCAAATACCATGTGCCGATGCCGCTGGACTTGTCATAAGTGACGGCGATGTGCTGGAAGACGTCCCTTGCCAGCGTTCCTTGATTGGAAACCAAAAAGCGATTTCCCTCTCCATCCGTGATGCAGATCATCAGCGCGCCACTTTGGGTGGAATTAAAACAAATCGAGGCATTCACCGGGACGCCATCCATCCATGAAAACAGCGGATGATAGCCGTTAACATCCGCCGGCTTGATCCAAGCCGTGATGGTGAAACCGTCGCCCGCTCCGATGTCCAATGCCGGGCTGGCGGGGATCCTGATGCTCGAACTCTCACCATTGAAAGAAAACGCCTGCCCCACCTTGCCCTCCGCAAAGGAAATATCCGTCAATATCGCCGTGTTGCCGCCCACCGAATCGATGCCGCCACCCTCACCCGACCACAGCGCAACCAATCCCGGAGGATGTCCACCCAAGCCGCCCGCTGTCACCGAAAATTTGAGCACCAAATCCACCGGCAAATCCACCTTGCCAAAACTGGTTTTCACGGCGAACTCCGAATCCACGAATGAAACCGTCAGCGCATCGCCGTTCACCGTGGACAATTTCGCCGAATTGCTGGAAACACATTCCACCGAGCGGATGTCTTTCAATTCAAGCTTCAGGTCGCCGAGCAATATGGAATGAAATTTGAAATATTTTTCAACGCTGTCGCCGACCACGCGCGAGCCGTCGCGCAATTCAACCGTCAACCGGCAAGCGGATTCGTTTGAGGCATTCGCGGCTTGGGCGCAGCGGAGCCCAATCACAGCACAAAGAATAAAAAGGCCGAGGAGGTTTTTCATACAAAGCCATTCGACGCCCTTTTGGGCGCAAACGCCAGCGATTTTTTGTAAAAAAATTGTAATTGAAACAGAGCACAGGCCCTGCTCACTTCAAGTTCACCGGATTCAACGGCTTCAATTCCTTCGTCAGGAAAAGGCCGTCCTTGCGGATGAGTTCGCCGTCGAACCACACCTCGCCGCCGCCCCATTCCTTGCGCTGGATCAAAACCATGTCCCAGTGGATCGCGCTCTTGTTGCCGTTGCCGCAATCCTCGTAGGCCTGGCCCGGTGTGAAGTGCAGCGAGCCGGCGATTTTTTCGTCAAACAGGATGTCGCACATCGGACTTAAAATATACGGATTGAAACCGAGCGAAAATTCGCCGATGTAACGCGCCCCGGCGTCCGTGTCCAAAATCTCATTGAGCCGCTTCGTGTTGTTTGCGGTGGCCTCGACGATTTTTCCATTGTTCAGCACGAGCCGGACGTTTTCAAATTTCGTTCCCGAATAGAGCGTCGGCGTGTTGAACTGGATCGTGCCGTTCACGGAATCTTTCACCGGGCAGGAAAACACTTCGCCGTCGGGAATGTTCCGCGTGCCCTCGCATTTTTTTGCTCCGATGCCTTTGATGCTGAAAGTCAAATCCGTGCCCGGCGATTTCAAATGAACTTTGTCCGTGCGCTTCATCAACTTTTCCAGCGGCGACATAGCACGCGCCATCTTCACGTAATCCATGGTGCAAACGTCGAAGTAAAGATTCTCAAACGCCTCCGTGCTCATGCCGGCCGCCTGCGCCATGCTGGGCGTGGGCCAGCGCAAGACGCACCAGCGCGTTTTGTTCACGCGAAAATCCTGCACCGGGCGGATGACCTTGGAATAAAGCTGCACGCGGTCGCTCGGCACGTCGGAATTTTCGTTCATGTTGTCCGCGCCGCGGATGGCGACGTAGGCCTGCATCTTTTTCATGCGGAACATTTCGATGTCGCGGACATCGGCGGCCTGAGCCTCGGTGATGCCGAGCAACTGCTCACGCCCGACACGCGTGTGGCGCGTCTCGACGAACGGCGTGGCGCCCGCCGCGCGCACGGCACGGATCATTTCCACGGTGAACTCGTCCGGCACGTCAATCATGTCGAGCAGGATGCGGTCGCCCTTTTTGAGCGCGGTGGAATAGTTCACGAGCAGTTTGGCCAGTTTGGTGTAACGCGGGTCGGTCATAAGTTTGGAAAGGTTAAAACGAATCGCGCGAAGAATCAAACCTGTGATGGATGTGATAACGACCTGACTTCGAAGCGCGTCTCTGTGAGCCGCCCGCCGCCGCCCGGCAAATCATGCCGCTGCCGGCGGTTCAAAAAATTTGGGCGATGAGGACATTACCACCGTCGCCCACGGCGTTTTCAGGAAACCAATGAAGCGGAATGACCACCGTTGCCGCCACACTTCATTGGAACGATGCCCTCTCCGTCATGCGAACAATGGCGGCAAAAATCATTTGCTAGCGGGCGGCGTGGCCGTGGTTGCCGGCGCGGGTGCGGACGTTGCGGACGTCTGGGTATGCGGCGAGAGCAAGCTTTGCTGCATGTAAACATCCAGTTGATCCGGCTGGTCAGGGAAATTCAGCGCCAGCGTCAGCAGGTTCTTGTAAAGTTCCAGTTGCAGCGCCGCCCGCGCCGAGCCCTTGGCTCCTGCCGTGCTGGACTTGTTGCCCGTGGCAGTTTCACTCGTTTGATAAACAGAGTTCCAGTTTGCGAGCAGCGCCGTGGCCGCCGCGACCACCGGCGCGCCGAGCTGCGCCTGATAATCCGTCACGCCGTTGACGAGGGTCTGCAATTCCCCCGCCAGCGCGCCGTCCGTGCAACTGGTGAACACCGAGCGCCCCTTCGGAAAACATTCCGTCATCTGCACCCCGGCGTCGCCGAACTGCGCCTGCACCGCGCCGTAAATTTTGCCGATGGCCGCCGGCAACGCCTTGCGAAAGGCGCCCTTGGCCTGCTTCTTGGACTTGCGCAGCGCCAGCTTGGTCTTGTCATCCGTGAACGCGCCGCCCACGGCGGTCAGGGCCGTGGTGGTGGCGGTGATGCGCCCGGCATACACCGCCGCCGGGTTGTTGGCGATGAGCCGCGCCAGATGGTCGGTGCTAAAGGCCACCAACTCATTCGTGCTGATGTGGATGTCGTTGAAGGGATTCGTGAGATATTTGTGAAGTTCAATCATATTGATCCTTACGATTGCCGGTTTTGGTTTGAATTTTCGCGCCCATGTTCGCTCCGTCCCTGAAAACTGTCTCCACATGGATTGCTCAGTTTTCGGGCAAAAATGACAATATATGGTTAGTCGTGGCGGAGTGACGACCACCTGAATCCTCGGACGCGGCATGCGTATATTTACAATGACCATCCTAAGCTTCAAACGTGGCATGTTGAAATCAGCAATAACCATCCGAACGTTCAGATGCGACTGCTTGAAATCAGCAAGACCATCCGAAGCCTCCGACGCGGCTGCTAGAAACCAGCAGGACCATCCCAAGCTTCAGATGGCAATGATTGGGCTGGTCAGAGGCTTATTAAACGCAAAACGGCAATAGTTTATCGTTTATCAATAAAAATATATTGACTTTGGTTATGGTTGGATTTAGGATGAGCGGCATGAATGCGACTGAAACAGCCCCTAAAAGCATCAATTCCCGCTTAAAACGGATTCAATTCGTCAGCCGGATTGCAATGTATCTCTGTTTGGTAGTTTTGGCTTTCTCCACCGTTCTCGTTCTTTTGTCTGTGATTCCATCGCGCTTATATGCTCCCACAGCCAATGTCTATGTCTGGCGAATCCTGCTGAGAGTGATGTTTCAAATCATCTTGTTGCTTTGGTATTGGAAACTGTCACGGCTATTTCAGTTGTATGAACGGGGATTGATATTTGCGGCGGAAACTATCCGCTGCATCAAGACGCTGGGAATATTATGGGTGGCGGGTTGGGCGTTCACTTCCGCCCTGAACTTCATCCCAAAACCTCCGCCAATCGTTATGCCGCTCGGGAGTCATCCAAAAACAGGAATGAATTATCATATGGGTTTTTTCACCTTTGACTTTGGCACGGGCATGGACTTCGGGCCGCTGCTGGCCGGAGCGGTGATCATTTTAATTGCCTGGATCATGGACGAGGGCCGGAAGATTCAGGAGGAACAGGAATTGACGGTTTAACCAAATTAAATTTATGAATGCGAATGAAATTACTCCGAAGACCAACCCGCGATTTAAGCGAATTAAAAACATTAGCCGGTCTTTGAAGGTCATGCTACTGCTCTATTTGGGTTGGTGGATTGTTATTACGCCAGGTTCCGAGTTCATTTCCAAGACACCCGATGGTTGGAGTATTTTCTACTCCAACTATGCGACGTTTGCGGAAATTCCGTGGTATGTAAAAACGCTGGCTTTGTTTTGCGTGGGGATTTATGTGGCCACGATCTTGACGGGCTATCAACTACTGGGACTTTACGAACGCGGAATTATCTTTTCCATTGGAAACGTCCGGCTGCTGCGGCGAATCGGACTGCTTGCCACCAGTTACGGTGCGCTTGTGATATTAGGGGGAACAATGATTTTTGCATGGCGTCTTTGGGACGGCACGGCATCCGGCAACATTGTGAATCATCTGACGTTTGATTTAATTGCGTTGTTAATTTCACCTTGGATCATTGGTGGATTTTTTGTCGTTGTGATTGCGCACATCATGGGCGAAGGATGCAAATTGCAGGAGGAACAGGAATTGACGGTCTAAAACACAAAGGAAGAAGGCAGAATGAAGAATGAAGAAACAATCAAGCTGACGCGCAGGGTTCCGTTTCTGCATTCTGCATTCTACATTCATCATTCCTTTTAATATGCCCATCATTGTCAATCTCGACGTGGTTCTCGCCCAGCGCAAAATGCGCCTGAACGACCTGGCCGACGGCGTGGACATCACCGCGCAGAACCTTTCCGTTCTCAAGACCGGCAAGGCCAAAGCCATCCGCTTTTCCACGCTGGAAGCCATCTGCAAACACCTGAACTGCCAGCCGGGGGACATTCTGGAATACCGGGCGGAAGCCGGGGAAGGCAAAATGAAGAATGAAGAATGAAGAATGTCTGCGCAACCGCAGCCGCTGGTTTCTTCATTCATCATTTTTCATTCTTCATTTACTTGCCCGCGCGTCTGGTTCATTTTGCAGCGCACAATGTTCATTGACCGCAAGCGGGTGGACGGCTGGTGCGAGCGCACGATCCTGGGTCTGGTGCTCGCCATCCTGGTGTTTGCCCCGCTGGCGATGGGCGCGGTGGATGCGTGGGCGTTTCTCGTCGTCCAGGGATTGACGATTGGCGTGATGGTTTTGTGGGCGGCCCGGCTCTGGTGCAGCCGCAAGCCGCAACTGCTCTGGCCGCCGATTTGCTGGGTGGTGCTGGCGTTCATGATCTACGCCGTCGTGCGTTATCTAACCGCGGATATCGAATATGTGGCGCGGCTGGAAATGATCCAGGTGGTGATGTATGGGTTCCTGTTTTATGCGATCGTCAATAATTTATACCGGCAGGAGTTTTCACAGGTCATCACCTACACGCTGGTTTTTCTGGCGGCGGGAATTTCGACTTACGCGGCTTACCAGTATTTGAGGCATACAAACCGGGTCTGGTCTTACACTTCGCCTTACGTGGGCCGTTCTTCGGGCACATACTTTTCGCCGAACGACTTTGCGGGTTTCCTGGAAATGATTCTGCCGCTGGCGGTGGCTTACATCCTGGCCGGTCGCATCAAGCCGGTGACGCGGATTTTACTTGGCTACGCAACCCTGGGTCCGGCGATCGGGCTGGCCTTGACGTTTTCGCGCGGCGGCTGGACGGCGTGTGCGGTGGCGTTGCTGGCATTGCTCGTCATCTTGATTTTTCACAGGAATCACAGGATTCCGGCCTTGCTGCTGCTGGTTGTTTTGGTCGCGGGCGGAACTTATTTCACGAAAAATTATCTGGAGAAGTCGTTGCCTTACATGAACCGCGTCGAGGGAACGCTGGACAGCAAGCAAGACAAGCTGGATTTCCGGCGCGGCATGTGGGCTGCGGCTGAAGAGATGTGGCGGGATAATTTCTGGTGGGGCGTCGGTCCGGCCCATTATGACTATCGCTTCCGGCAGTATCGCCCGGAACACATCCAGGCGCGGCCCGACCGCGCGCATAATGACTACCTCAACTTGCTGGCCGACTGGGGAACAACCGGCGGAATCATCGTGCTTACGGGCATGACGCTTTTTGTAAGCGGCCTGTTGCGGACACGCAATCATGTCCGCCGCGCGGAAAAGGATTTTGGGAGCGGCCAGAGCAACCGGCTCGCCTTTTTTCTTGGCGCGTCCATGGGTTTGCTTGCGCTGGCGATCCATTCTGTCGTGGATTTCAATCTGCACATCCCTGCGAATGCAATTTTGGGCGTGACTCTGCTCGCCCTGCTGAGCAGCAACCTGCGTTTTGCCACGGAAAGCTACTGGCTGAACATCCGGCTGCCGGTGAAAATCATGGTCACAGCCGCGCTGGCCGGCGGGGTCGCGTATTTAAGCTGGCAGGAATGGCGTCGCGGCCATGAACAATACTGGCTGGCGCGAGCGGAACAGTCGCCGGTTCCTTTTCCTGACCGTGCGGAGCTTCTGGAAAAGGCGTTTGCCGCAGAGCCGATGAATTTTGAAATTTCGTATAACATCGGCGAGGCGTATCGGATTCAGAGTTTTGAAGGCGGGAGTGATAATGAGGCGTTGGCGCAAACCGCGATGGACTGGTATTCGCGCGGCATGAAGCTTGATCGTTTTGACGGGTACAATTACATGCGTTATGGGATGTGCCTCGACTGGCTGGACCGGCATGACGATGCGGCGGGATATTTCAGCCGTGCCGAGGAGCTTGACCCCAACGGCTATTACACTGTTGACAATATCGGCTGGCATTACGTACAGGCTGGGGACTACGCGGCGGCCAAGTCCTGGTTTGAGCGTTCGCTGCGGCTCGAATGGCATGAAGATAACGCTTTCGCCCGCTCCTATCTTGAAATTGCTGAGCAAAAACTGGCCGAAAAGGCGTCAGGAAAAGACCCGTTTGGCGGTGGTTTTTGAGCCTGAACATCGCAAAAATTCAAGTTGACAATTGTTGTTCAAACCTTATATTGTCCTGCAGGTAGAGAAATTATAGAAATCCTGAAAATTGTTATGAAATATATTAAAGCTTTGGTCTCCACGGTAATTTGCGCTTTTGTTCTGACGTTGACATCAACGGCGTCGGCTCAAGACGCCAAGCAGGGCGTCGTCACAGTCGTTCGAATTCAGGGCGAGGCAAGGTATTCCAACGGCGACAACGTATGGCATCCTTTGAAGTTGGGCGCAACACTGACTGCCAACGACGTTGTTGAGTCTGGAGCCAACTCCACGGTGGATTTGGTTTTGGCTGACAAGGCGGCACATGTTAGTTTCCAGTCGGGCGCTGGTGCTGGCCCTGGCGGTTCCGTCAACATTGCCGGTCTTCCCATAAAACCAATCTCTGGCTCGGGACAATCTGCACCTGAACAAAACATAATCCGTTTGCAGGCCGACACGGTGCTGGCCGTAGATAAGTTCACTTTTACGCAAGCAGGTCCTGACACGGTCAGCGACACTGAATTAAATTTGCGTCAGGGGAAAATTTTCGGGAATGTTAAAAAAGTTTCCGCCGCTTCGCAGTATATAGTCAAGATGCCTACAGGCGTGGCTGGTGTTCGCGGTACGAGCTTTTTGTTGGGTGCGGACGGCTCCGTGACGACCATTTCCGGTTCAGTTGTTGTTTCGTTTGTCGGTTCCAATGGCCAGCCGGTAACGGGAGTCGTATCATCTGGCGAATCATTTGATCCTCAGACTGGAAATGTGACTAATTTAAGGACTGGAACTGTCACCAGTTTGCAGACTGGCCAGACTGTGACTCAACTTTCACGTGGGGAAATTAAACAGGATATTCGGCAAATTGAACAGGATGCCATTTATATAGTTGGTACGATAGCCCCAATCGTCACTGTGACTGAGGCGCCTATTGCAGGGACGGACAATACCCAAGTAGATATATCGGCGACTTCAGGTCATCATACATCTACTTTAGATTTAACTCTTTAATAAGTAATAATTGAAAAAAGCCAGCGCAGCCTTGAGTTGCGCTGGCTTTTTGTTTAATCCGATGGTGTGACGCTCAAGCCAATCAAACGCGCGCCGGTCATTTTAGCCGTTTCCGTGCTTGTGCTTGTCTGCGGACTCCGGCTGCTGCGGCTGGATTTTTTGGAGCGGCCGGAGTGGATGACCTACGATCTACGCGCAAAAGCCGCGCTTCATTTCTCCGCGCCAGTTGCTACCAATCTCGCCTTCGTCAGCATCGAAGATTCCAGCATTGACGCCATCCAACACGGATTGCTTGGAAGACCTTACGGACTTTATTGGCCGCGCTGGATTTATGGACGGCTCGTCGAGGAACTTTCAGATCAAGGTGCGAAAGCCGTCGCCTTCGACGTGCTGTTCTACGGATTGCGTCCCGACCATGCACCAGTGCAGATGGCCGACGGCAGCCTGATTGAATCTGACGATTTTTTGTCGTTGCAAATACGCCGAGCCACCAACGTCATCCTTGCCACGACGGCCGACGCGACCTTGCCGGATTTGTTTGCCACCAACGCGCTCGCGCGCGGCGACATTTCGACGGAAAAAGATCCCGATGGCGTTTTGCGCCGTGTCAAGGCCTTCCGCATTTATCGCAACTGGCATCCGCTTTTTAAACAAGTCGAGGCCAACCCTGACTACGGTGTGGATTTGAGCAAGGCAAAATTCACGCCCGGAAAAATCATCCTGCCGCAAACCGGGATGACCAATACGATTGAAATTCCCGTGGACGCGGAAAATAATTTTGAAGTCGCCGATTTCGTCGGCGACAAGCTTCCGCCCGGCGTCGCGCCCAAGGCCAAAGCCTTCACCGACGAGCGCGTCTGGCAGATGGGCATCGTCCTCGCCGCGCAGGAATTGAAAATCGATTTGGAAAACGCCGAAATTGATCTGCCGCACGGAAAAATTGTTTTGCGCGGCGCGAATGGAATTGTGAGGACAATGCCCGTTGACCGCGATGGCTATTTTTACATTGATTGGCGGCTGAAGCCGAACGATTTGCATTTACTGGAGGCGCCTATTGAAAGGCTGCTCCAGCAGGACAAGCAAAGATTGTCCGGAGAAACAAACAGCTTGAGCGATGATTTTAGCGGCAAGCTCGTCGTCGTTGGCTCGACAGCGCAGGGAAATGATTTGACCGATCGTGGTGCGACGCCGCTGGAAAAAGACACCTTCCTTGTCAGCAAGTATTGGAACGTCGCCAATTCCGTTCTCACCGACCGGTTCATCCGGCGCGCGTCATTGCCGCTGGAACTGGCGCTTATTATTTTTCTAGGTGCGCTTACGGCGTTTCTCACGTGGCAATTGCGTGCGTTCACGGCGGCGGGCGCCACAATTTTGCTTGCGGCGATTTACATTGTCGTCGCATTTTTTGCGTTCGTGAAATTCCGGTTCTGGTTGCCGTTGGTTTTTCCGCTCTGCGGCGCAATGTTGGTGGAGCATTTGATGCTGGTCGTTTACCGCGTCGTGTTTGAAGAAGGCCAAAAACGTCACGTCAAGACCGTCTTTTCAAAAATCGTCTCGCCAGATGTCGTCAATGAGTTGCTGCAGCTGGAAAAACTTTCGCTTGGCGGCGGGCGTCAGGAGGTTACGGTCTGGTTTTCAGACGTGCGTGGTTTTACCCAATTCACTGACGAGAGCCAGGCGAAGGCGCTCGAATTCATCCGAGAACACAATCTGTCTGGCGAGCAGGCCGAGACCGCCATCAACGACGAGGCGCATGAAACGCTCGCCACCGTGAACCTATACCTCGGTGCTGTTGCCGACGCCATCAAGCGGCACAAAGGCACGCTCGACAAATATATCGGAGACTGTGCGATGGCGTTCTGGAATGCGCCCATGCCGAATGCTCAACACGCTGCTGTTTGCGTGCGCGCGGCGGTTGACGCACAGCGTGCGATTTATGAATTAAACCTCAAACGCGTCGAAGAAAATCAAAAACGTGAATTGGAAAATATGATGGGCGGAGGAGATCGCCCAAAATCCAAGCTGGCCATTCTGACTCTTGGCAGCGGCATCAACACCGGCATGGCCACAGTAGGCTTGATGGGTTCGAACGAACATCTTTTGAATTACACCGTTTTTGGACGCGAAGTGAACCTTGCCAGCAGGCTTGAAGCCGTTTCAGGACGCAGTCGCATCGTCATCAGCGAGGCGACTTACAAGCATTTACTCCGCGACGATCCCGAACTGGCGGCGACTTGTATCGTGCTGCCGCCGGTGAAAGTTAAGGGCATTGTCGCCGAAATAAAAATTTACGAGGTGCCATGGCGTCCGCCCGGCGCATCGCCGTTTGACGAGGAGCTTTTCTCCTCCACCAAGCCCGGCGAAGGAACGTCGTTCACCGGAATCATCCAGCGAGAGAGCAATTGAATAATAAGTTTTGAATTTTAAATTTTTAGGTTTTAATTAAGCAAATGCGCACCGCGATTTATCCCGGCAGTTTTGATCCGTTGACCAACGGCCATCTGGATGTGCTTCAACGCGCCACGAAATTATTTGGTCGCGTCATCGTGGCCATTGCCAAAAACGAAAGCAAATCCCCGTTGTTTACGCCTGGCGAGCGGCTTGAACTCGTAAAACAGGCGATTGCCCACCTGCCAAACGCCCAGGCTGACAGCTTTGACGGCCTTCTTGTGGAATACGCCGCGAAACAGAAGGCGCAGGCGATTGTGCGCGGGTTGCGCGCCGTGTCGGATTTTGAGTTTGAATTTCAACTTGCCTTGATGAACCGGAATTTGAACGAAAAAATCGAAACGATTTTCATGATGCCCAAAGATACATACACCTTCATCAGTTCGCGCATCGTCAAAGAAATTGCGCGTCTTGGCGGCGATGTGGGAGCGTTTGTTCCTGCACATGTTGAAACGGCGCTGAAGAAAAAATTTCGCAATTAAAACTAACCGCAGAGAATGGATGGCAACATTTTCTCTGCGGGCTTCAGTGTTTTGTGGCACAATCAAATCATGTCGTTGAATGTCAATCTACGTCATCTGGAAACTCGCAACGTCACATTGCGGGGCGAATTGTCGCCTGAGGAACTGGATCTGGACGTACGCGACGAGATGATTCGCGTCACGCAGCCGGTCGAATACGACATTGAAATTGAAAAGATGGACGACGCGATTTTGGTCCAGGGCGGATTGCACATGGAATTGGAATGCGAATGCGTCCGCTGCCTGAAAAAATTCAGCCGCAGGCTGGATTTGGACAATTGGACGCTGCATTTGCCGTTTGAAGGCGACGAAAAGGTATCCGTGGAGAACGATTGCGTGGACTTGACGTCGTTTGTCCGGGAAGATATCCTGCTTGAGTTTCCGCAACATCCGCTTTGCAAGCCGGACTGTGGCGGATTGAAGATAACAGACGGCAAGTCCATGCAAAATGCGGATAAGCACGAACCGAAACCGTCCGCGTGGACTGAACTGAACAAACTGAAACTGTAATTTGAATTGATTTTATGGGCGTCCCAAAACGTAAACCTTCGAAAAGCCGGATGCGTCAGCGCCGCGCTTATAACAGCGTATTGGCTTTGCCGCAGATTGGCAAATGTCCGCAGTGCGCCGAGCCATACATTCCGCACCGCGTTTGTCCGGCGTGCGGCTTTTACAAAGGCCGCCAGGTCTTGACTGTCACGGCGGGCGCGTGATTTTTTTGGTTTCTGGTTTTGGGTTTTTGAGTTGAAGAAAAGATCGCTGTTCGATTTTTCCCAGCGCAAAATTTAAAGCTATTTCGCTATGCGAATCGCAGTGGATGTCATGGGCGGCGACCACGGTTGCGGGGTCGTTATCGCAGGCGCAAAACTGGCGCTTGAGGCCAGCAAAAAAATCACCGCGCTTTATCTCGTTGGTGATCAGTCTGCCATCCACGCCTCACTGCCGCCGCGCGGCTTTCGTGACCATCGCGTCAAGGTCATCCACACGAGTGAGGTCGTGACAATGGACGACAAGCCGGTCGTCGCGCTTCGAAAGAAAAAAGATTCCTCCATAGCCCGCGCCGCAGAGCTTGTCCGCGACGGCGAGGCAGATGCACTTATTTCGCTCGGCAATACTGGTGGAATTTTTGCGGCGGCGACTTTCAAGGTCGGGCGTATTGACGGTGTGGATCGTGGCTGCATTGCGACGGTCATTCCGCGCCAGGGAAATGAATTTGTTCTCTTGGACGCGGGTGCGAATGTCGAATGCAAGCCGTTCCACCTCGCGCAATTTGCGGTGATGGGCAACGTCTATTCGCGCGACGTTCTCGGCCGGAAAAAACCGCGCGTCGGCGTCTTGAGCATTGGCACGGAAGAATCCAAGGGCAATGACCTATCGCTCGCGGCGTTCAAGCTTTGCCAGAAGCTTGATTTGAATTTCATTGGCAACGTCGAGGGGCACGATTTGTTCAAGGATCACGTTGATGTCGTTGTCTGCGACGGCTTTGTTGGCAACATCGTTTTGAAAACTTCCGAGAGCCTGGCCATCGCGATGTTCTCGATGCTCAAGCGCGAACTGATGAGTAATGCCAAACGGCAAATCGGGGCCTTTCTGGCGAAGGACGCGTTTCAGGCGATTCGCAAGCGCATGGATCCGGAAGTCCACGGCGGCGCTCCCTTGCTCGGTTTCAACGGCATGGTTTTCAAGGCGCACGCTTCGGCGCGCGAACGCGCCGTTGCCAGCGCCCTGCGCGTGACCGGCGAAGCTTTACAGCATCAGGTCAACCAGACCATCGCGGCAGAAATTGCCCGCGCGAACGAAAAATTAATTGCCGCCGACAATCCCAGAGCCGTAGTTCCCGCATGAAGGCCGAATTCAAAAATCCGCGCGCCAAGCACGATTTTCGGGGCCGTCCCTGTTCCATCACCGGCGTCGGCTCGTATGTGCCGGAGAGAATTCTCACGAACGCCGAACTCGAAAAAATGGTCGAGACCTCGGACGAATGGATTACTTCGCGCACCGGCATCAAGGAACGCCGCATTGCCGCCTCGAATGAATTTACTTCCGACCTGGCCGCGAATGCAGCCGAACGCGCAATGAAAATGGCCGGTGTTACCGCCGACCATATTGATTTGATTATCGTTGCCACACTCACGCCCGATATGCCGTTTCCATCGACCGCATGCCTCGTGCAGCGCAAGATCGGCGCGGCGCGCGCGGCGGCGTTCGACATTGAAGCCGCATGTTCTGGTTTTATTTACGCATTGGAAATCGGCCAGCAATTTATTTTGTCTCGCAGCTATGAAACGGTTCTCGTCATCGGCGCGGAAAAGCTTTCGTCCATCGTAAACTGGAAAGATCGCAACACCTGCGTTCTTTTTGGCGATGGCGCTGGCGCGGCTATTTTGCAGCACCGCGAAAATTCCCACGGCCTGCTCACCGCTGTGATGGGTGCGGATGGCAACAAGGCCGATTTGCTTTCGATGCCCGGCGGCGGCAGCGCTTGTCCGGCCACTGCGAAATCCGTTGCGGACGGTCTGCATTTTCTCCGCATGGACGGCAAGGAGACTTTCAAGAACGCCGTGAACGCAATGGTTTCCGCAGCAAATGAGGCGATGCGCCGTTGCGATGTAGACATCACCAAAATCAAGTGCGTCATCCCGCATCAGGCCAACCAGCGCATCATTGACGCCGTTGGCGAACGCCTGAAAGCGACGCCGGAACAATTGTTTGTCAATCTCCACAAATATGGAAACACTTCCGCCGCCTCCGTGGCGATTGCTCTGGACGAAGCCGTTGCCGCTGGAAAAGTTTCACGCGGCGATTTGATTTTACTCGTTGTTTTCGGCGCGGGATTAACCTGGGGTGCGGCCGTGATTGAATGGTGAATGTCATTTGACGATTGGCAGGAGGGTGTTATCTTTAAATTGATTATGAGTGCGAGAAAAATTGACAGTATTGATTATACAAAACACCAATTGACGATTGAAGGCCGCCAATCCCGGTTGGAACTTTCCACTGATGCGGTCTCTGTCCATAAAAGCGGAATTGAGTTTCGCAGTCCGACGCCCTTTAACGAATGGACTGAAATGACCGTTGCGCTGCAATCACCGCATGACGGCAGCAAGCTTCAGTGCAGCGGTGTCGTCATCGCCTGTTCCGGCAACAAGCACGTTGGCTATCGTGTTTCCATGGTCTTCACACATATCTCCGAACATGCGCAGGCTCGCCTGAATTCCATGGCGCATTCCGACTTGGGTGCGGGTTAAAATTATCGGGCTTTAAAGCAAACCCCGGCAAATGTTCGGGGTTAATTTTTTTGACCCGGCGCGGTGGATTTTCTAAACTTCCCCTCCATGAAAATCCTTTTGACGACAACTTCCTTTCAGGACACGCCCGGTGCACATCACGATTTGCTCAAGCAGACCGGCTGGGAAATCATCACTGCCCGCGGCCCGCTGAACGAGGCGGACACGCTCACGCTCGTTGGTGATGTGGATGGCTATATCTGCGGCGACGATGCCATCACGCGCAAGGTTTTAGAAAAGGCACGTCCGAAGCTCAAGGTCTTGAGCAAATACGGTATCGGCGTGGACAAGATTGATGTGAAGTCCTGCACCGAATTCGGCATTCCGCTGCTCTTCACGCCCGGAGTGAATCACACGACCGTTGCGGAACACACCTTCCTGCTGCTGCTTTCGCTTGAAAAAAATCTTCTCTACCACACCGATTCCACGCGCAGCGGCGGTTGGAAACGCAAGACCGGCCACGAACTTTTGGAAAAGACCATCGGCATTGTCGGGCTTGGTCGCATCGGCAAGGAAGTTGCGATTCGCGCGAAGGCGTTCGGCATGAAAGTGATTGGCTTCGACGTTTATTGGGATGAGAAATTTTCCAATGAACATGGCGTAAAACGCGCCGCATCACTCGACGAAGTTTTTGCCGCAAGTGATTATCTTTCGCTGCACACCAACCTCACGCCGGAGACGCGCGACATGATTTGCGCCAAGAACATTGCCAAGATGAAAAAGGGGGTGCTCATTTTGAATTGCGCGCGCGGCGAAATCGTCCACACAGCCGACCTCATCGAGGCATTGAAATCCGGGCAGGTGGGCGGTTACGGCACGGACGTTTTGGATCAGGAGCCGCCGGCGGCGGATCATCCGCTGCTCAAGTTGCCGAACGTCGTCTGCACGCCGCACGTCGCGTCGCGCACTTACGAGAGCGTGGTGCGGCAGGCCACCTGCGCCGTGAAAAATCTCATCCTCGCGATGAACGGCGAAAAACCCATCGCGCAGGTGAATCCCGAAGTGCCAGTGAAGAAAGTGGTTTGATTTGAACATTCCAAGAAATATGAAAAAAATTCAAATGCTGCTTTTGTCGGCAGCGCTTGCTTTTTCATATCAGCTTGCCCTTGCTGACAATTCTTCCGGTTGGGTAGTTGGTTGGGGTTATAATATCACAGGTGCAGCCACTGGAGTTGCGAGCGGAGAATATTCAACCGGATTGGTCATAATCGCAGGTCAAGTTTTGAGCAATGCAACAGCGGTAGCAGGTGGAATATTTCACGGACTTGCGTTGAAAGATGATGGCACTGTTGTTGGTTGGGGATTTAATCGCAGCGGCCAAGCGACTGGCTTTAAGTCTTCAAATTCCGAAAACACAAATGGGATAGTAACAATTAACGGGCAAGTATTGAGCAACATCGTTGCAATCGCGGCTGGTTGGACTCACAGTTTGGCTCTTAAGAGTGATGGCACAGTGATCGCATGGGGAGACAGCGAATCGGGACAAACTGCTGTGCCAAATGGATTGCGCGATGTCGTCGCCATTGCCGCAGGTCGTGAACATAGCTTGGCACTTAAAAAAGATGGAACAGTCGTCGGTTGGGGAAAAGTAAAAATGCCAACCGGTCTAAGTAATGTTGTCTCAATTGTTGCGACGGAAAGTCGAGGTGGCTTGGGCAGTTGGGGTATTGATTCCGCCGTCGAACGCGATGGAACTGTGAATCAGTGGGATATTAGCAACGGCGAAATGAATGCACTAAAAGGATTGAGCAATGTAGTTGCGATTGCTGATGCGGGAATGGGCGGTTTATTATTGGCTCTGAAAAATGACGGCTCTGTTACCGGTTGCGGGCGCACAACAAATGATGCGCCTGCCGGATTGAGCAGCATAATTTCCGTTGCAACAAGTGGAGAAAGAGCGCCCAGCCTAGCGCTTAACAAAAATGGTGAAATTGTTTCATGGGGAAGAATCGGCAATCAACGCGCAGGTGTTCCAACAGGTTTGAGTAACGTAGTTTCAATTGGAGCAGGAAACATTTTTTGTTTGGCGATTACAACCAACCGCGCTGTTGCCGACAAATTCCGTTAAATAAATTTTATGCCCGAAACCTACTACATCATTCCCAAAGAAAAACACGATTCACTCGTCACGCAGGCGTATCGCAAGCGCGGTTACGATGCCGCCGAGGCCGCCGCCGGTGCGCGGTTTTGCGCCAGCGCCGCGTATTACGGCATCCGCACGCACAACGCCATCAAGGCGCTGCACCTCGACGAGTTGTTCGGCAGCAAGGTCGGCCGCTGGACGCCCGGCGCGAAGATCGAGAAGCTGCCGTCGCGCTTCGCCGCCGCCGAAATCTGGAACGGCCACAACAAGCTCGGCCAGGCTGTCGCGTATGAAGCGATGGACACCTGCATGAAGCTCGCGGACAAATACGGCGTCGGCATGGTGAGCGTGGACAACGCGACGCATTATCTTTGGGGCGGCGGCTACGTGATGGACGCCGCGCTCAAGGGCTACCTCGCCTACACGAACTGCACGTCGGCCACGTCCGAAGTCGTGCCGTTCGGCGGCAAGACGCCGACGATGGGCACGAACCCGCATTCGTGGGCGTTCCCGACGCAGGACGCGATCGGTTTTCCCATCGTGATTGACTGGGCGACCTCGACCATCGCGATGGGTCGCGTGCAAGTGATGAAACGCGAAGGCAAACAGCTTCCGCCCGGCGCCGCCGTGGATGCCGAGGGCAATCCGACGACCGATCCTAACAAGGCCGTCGCGTTGCTGCCGTTCGGCGCGCACAAGGGTTACGGCCTCGGTCTGATTGACGAACTTTACGCGGGTTACATCGGCGGTTCGCTGCCGGAAATCCGTGGCACATCGCGCGGCGGCGACGGCGAGAAGCGCGGCTCGACGTTTTATTTTCAAGTCATCCACCCCGACGCGATGAAGGGCAACGACTACGTCAAAGGCCGTTCGCAGACGCAGAACGTCAAAGCGATCATTGAAGACGTGCTTGGTCACGGCAACGAGAAGTGCCTGCTGCCCGGCCAGCCGGAAGCGCGCTGGGGCGGCATCTCCAAGCAGCACGGCGGCTTACTGTTCACCAAGGTGGAGATCGAGGAACTAAATCATCTCGCACACGAAGTCGGTGAAGCGGCGTGGAATTTGGCTGATTTCAAATCCGTCCAAGTCTAAACTTTTTCAACCACCAAAAAACTTATGGCCATTCAATTACGCGATAAAAAGACCTGCACTTACGATCAAATCTCGCTCGGCGAAGTCATGCTGCGGCTCGACCCCGGCGAAGGGCGCATCCGCACCGCGCGCTCGTTCACTGCGTGGGAAGGCGGCGGCGAATACAACACCTCGCGCGGACTGCGCAAATGTTTTGGTTACAAAACCGCCGTCGTCACCGCGTTTGTGGACAACGAGGTCGGCCATCTCATCGAGGACTTCATCATGCAGGGCGGCGTGGACACCGACTTCATCAAGTGGCGCGAAGACGATGGCATTGGCCGCACCGTTCGCAACGGTTTGAATTTCACCGAACGCGGCTTCGGCATTCGCGGCGCGGTCGGCAATCCCGATCGTGGCAACACCGCCGCCTCGCAGCTCAAGCCCGGCGACATTGATTGGGATCATATCTTCGGCAAAGTCGGCGTGCGCTGGTTTCACACCGGCGGCATCTACGCAGCGCTTTCGGCTTCGACGGCTGAATTGACCGTCGAGGCCGTCAAAGCCGCCAAAAAATATGGCACGATTGTCAGTTACGATTTGAACTACCGCCCGTCGCTCTGGAAAACCATCGGCGGCCTCAAGAAGGCGCAGGAGGTGAATCGCGAGATCGCGAAGTATGTGGACGTGATGATCGGCAACGAAGAGGATTTCACCGCGTCGCTCGGCTTTGCCGTCAAAGGTCAGGAAACGCTTGGGCACATCGAAACAGACGCGTTCAAGGCGATGATCGAGACGGCCGTGAAAGAATTTCCGAATTTCAAGGTTGCCGCGACCACGCTGCGCCATGTCATCACGGCGACGAAGAACGACTGGAGTGCGATTCTCTGGCACGACGGCAAATTTCACGAGAGCAAGCAGTATCCCGGCCTCGAAATCCTCGACCGCGTCGGCGGCGGCGACAGCTTTGCCTCCGGCGTGCAATTCGGTTTCATGGAATTCAACGACGCGCAGAAGGCGGTTGAATACGGCGCCGCGCACGGTGCGCTGGCCTCGACCACGCCCGGCGATACGAGCATGGCCACCCGCAAGGAAGTGGAAAAAACCATTGGCGGCGGCGGTGCGCGGGTGCAGCGGTAAAATTAAATCAGGTGGGACGGTGCTGCTGCGCCGCCTTGGCTGACCCGCAGGTCAGCCCTACCAACAAAATAAAATATGAATACATCTGAAATCTTTTCACTCAAAGGCGAAGTCGCCGTGGTCATCGGCGCGACGGGCGTGCTGGGCGGCGCATTGGCTGACGGCCTCGCGGCCGCCGGCGCAAAAGTCGCCGTGCTCGGGCGCAACGAAGAACGCGGCCAAGCCCGCGTCAAAGCCATCAAAGATGCCGGCGGCAACGCGGCGTTTTTCACCTGCGACGCCAGCTCACGCGCCAGTCTCGCTGATGCGCACAAGAAAATCGAAGCCGCGCTGGGTGCGCCGACGATTTTGGTGAACGCCGCCGGCGGCAACGATCCGAAGGTGACGGTCACCGCAGAAAATCCATTCGAAAAAATTTCGCTGGAGGCGCTCAACGCGAATCTGGATTTGAATTACATCGGCGGCGCATTTTTGCCCTGCCAGGAATTCGGGCCGGGCATGTGCCAGCGCGGCAAAGGCAGCATCATCAATATCGCCAGCGTGTCGGCGCACCTGCCGCTGTCGCGAGTGATGAGCTACTCCGCGGCAAAGGCGGCGGTGCTGAACCTCTCGCAATTTCTCGCGCGCGAGTGGGCCACCAAAGGCGTGCGGGTGAACACCATCACGCCTGGATTTTTTCCGGCGGAGCAAAATCGCAAGCTGTTGTTCAACGACGACGGTTCACCCACGGCGCGCACGAAGGCAATCTGGGGCCACACGCCGATGAACCGTTTCGGCGAATCCAAGGAACTCATCGGCGCGTGCGTTTTTCTCGCGTCGCACTCGGCGAGTTCGTTTGTCACCGGCACGGATATCCGGGTGGACGGCGGTTATTTGAGCCAGACCATTTGATTCCGAACATAAGCAAACGGCGAAAATAGAGTTAAAAATCAGCCCGTTGAAGAAATTTCTTCAACGGGCTTTTGATTTAGGGGCGAATCAAATGTCCGTGATGGTTTTGTGACGCGGCACCAGCAATTTCATTCCGCCCCAGGCGATCAGATAGCTCAAGGCGCAGATGACGAACATGATGAGGTAGGCGGTCTGCGGCGTGGCTTTGTAAGTGTCGGTGAGCGTGCCGGCGATCAATTGCACAATGACGCCGCCCAAGCCTCCCGCCATCGCGCCGATGCCGGTGACCGAGCCGACGGCGGTTTTGGGAAACATGTCGGAGACGGTCGTGAAGAGATTTGCTGACCACGCTTGGTGCGCCGCCGCGCCGATGCAGATGACGGCGATGGCGTAAATTTCCGCCATCTTCCCGAAGCGGCTGACATCACCAAAATACTGCGTGGACAACACCGCCAGCGGACACAGTGCGATGAGGAACATGGCCGTCATGCGGGCTTGATAGACCGGCATCCCGCGCTTCATCAATGTCATCGGAATGCTGCCGCCGTAAACGCTGCCGATGATGGAGACGCCAAAGACAATGAACGTTGGCCACATGGTATCGTGTATGGGCATATGGAATTGTTTCACCAGATAATCCGGCAGCCAGAAAAGATAAAACCACCAGATGCCGTCGGTCATCAATTTGCCCCAAAAGAAGGACCACGTCTGGGGATGACCCAGCAAGCCGGGACTGCCGTTGTTTCCAAATTTGTCGGGGCCGGTGATGCCTGCACTGAATCCGGCCATCACCATTGCAACGAGTGCCAAAGCCACCGCCACGAGGTAGATCTTATTTTCAAAGCCCAAAACAATCACCGAGACAAAACCGGCCAAGACGGGAACGAGATAGGTCAACGCCAGCCAGCCGGATTTATTCAAGTCATGCCATCGCCGGACGTGCAACGCCAGGCTGGCGGTAATGGCAACTGCCGCCGTCACAGCAAAAAATATCAAAGCGGGTTTGTTCTGAAGAACAGCCGGCCCGACAATTTTTTCAGTAATGAAATAAATGAAGACGCACAAGATGTGGATCATGATCGTCATCCCCCAAAATGCGGAGCGCGGCACGCGTCCGGCGAAGGAAAAAATATTTGCGCCAACCTTCTTGCCCGATTTGTCACCGTCTTGAGCCGGCTGAGCCTCATCCTTGTCACTGTGGATTAGATCGTATTCCGCCTGCGAGAGACGTTTGCTTTTGGCGGGCGTGTCATAGAGCCAGAACCAGAAAATCAGCCAGACGAATCCGACCCCGCCGGTGATGATAAAGGCCAGCTTCCAGCCCTTTTCGTTGCCGAAATAAGTGAGGCACCAGGGAACGAACAGAGCCGCGATCATCGCCCCGCAATTTGAGCCGCTGTTGAAGATGCCGGTGGCCAGGGCGCGTTCGCGTTTGGGAAACCATTCGGCGACAGTCTTGATTGAAGCCGGAAAGTTGCCAGCCTCGCCAACCCCAAAAGCGCTGCGCACCAGAACATGCATGGCGACCAACTGTCCGACAAAAGCATTAAGAATTCCGAAAACCGACCAGATAATCAGGGAGAGTGCCAGACCCATTTTGGTGCCGATCTTGTCAATGACCCAACCAGCGAGAATTGTCATGCCAGCGTAAAAGGCGGTAAAGAAGGCAGTCAGGTGCGAAAAGTCGGTGTTGGACCAGCCGAAGCCGCCTTGATCGGCTGCAGTGCAAAAATATTCCTTGAGGTAGCTGATGACATTCCGGTCCATGTAATTGACGGTCGTTGAGAAAAACAGCAACGCACAGATGACCCAGCGATAATTACTCGATGCAGGACGGCCTGGACTTGGGGAATTCATAGAGCGAGTAATTTAATGGAAACAGCCTGCCGTTCAAGTATTGAAATCCAACTTTACAAGCCGGACGCATTTGTGTAACCCTTCAAGCATGATTTGGAAAAAATTCCTGCCGTTGTTGCCTGTGCTGCTGCTGACGGGCTGCGCGGCGACGTTTACACGCCTGACCCCGCTGGAGCAGCCACGCAATCCGAACAACCTTTATCCAGTGGAGGTGATTTTCAACTCGTCACAGCAGACCTTGCGTCGCGACAGCATCCAGCCTTATGTGCTCGCCGACGGACAATTATATCCCCTGCGGCAAGTCGTGGGCGTCACAAACCGATGGGAAGGACTTGTGCCGGTGCCTGCCTCGGCAAGCGGTGTGGGCTACCGATTCAAGTTTGATTATCTTTACAACAACTGGGGAACGCCACCCAAGCCCAACAGCGCTTCGTCTCAATTGTATAAATTAAAAATCGTAGACCAGTAACAATTTGCTCGAATCTAAAAACAGGGCGCGAACAAAAATGTTCGCGCCCTGTTTTTTTTGAAAAATTGATTTACTGTCTTGGCCGGAGTAAAAGAGCCTTTTTTTCCGTGCCTTCCACTTCGACACTGTGTGTTTCGACGTCAGGATCATCCTTGAGCGCCTGATGCACAATTCGGCGGTCGAAGGCGTTCATCGGCTCCATTTCCACAGCGTCGCCCCAGCGGCGGACTTTGTCGGCGGCATCCTTCGCACGTTTGACCAGCGCGTCGCGCGCCTGTGTGCGATAGCCGCCCACGTCCACCATGGCCTTTGGCGCACTGGCATCCTGCTGAAATAAAATCCGGTTGGTTATATACTGCAAGTCGGCGAGCGTCTGGCCTTGTCGTCCGATGAGCCGGCCGGAATCCTCCGTTTTTACGTCCAAAAAAATACCGTCGTCCATTTTGTGCTCTTCGACCGTCGCCTGAAAACCCAGCGACGCCAGTATTTTTTCGAGGGTTTCTTTCGGTTGCACTGTCATATGCTAAAATCGTTTGCCGTTTATTTTTTCTTTTTTGACAGCGGCGTCAATGCCGGAATCGTGGTCGTCGCCGGCGGGGGGTTCGTTTTCGTCAACTGCATCTGCAAAATTCCCAGCAGCGTGCTGACCGTCATATACAGTGCCATGCCCGACGAATAGTTGTAAAGGAACAGCAGCATCATCAGCGGCATGTAACGCATCATCTTTTGCTGGCCCGGATCCATGCCCGGCGACACCGGTTGCAAATGCGACTGCCAGATCATCACGCCGACCATCAGCAGTGGCAGCAGGTTAAATGGAAAATTCAGGCCCGGAATCATGAACAGCGTGTCTGGTTTCGTCAAATCCGCTACCCACAGGAAATGTGCGCCGCGTAATTCGATGGCGCATCGGATCATTGCCAGAAAACCGAAGAACACCGGCATCTGCACCAGCATCGGCAGGCAGCCTCCCAACGGACTGACCTTGTTCTTCTTCCAAAGCTCCATTTGCTTCTGCGTGAATTTCTGCGGGTCGTCCTTGTATTTCTCCTTGAGCGCCTTAACCTCCGGTGCCAGCGCCTGCATCCGCTTCATTGAACGCGTGCCCGCCGCCGTCAAAGGCCAGAACACGGCGCGCAAAATAATTGTGATGACGACAATCGCCCAGCCGTACCCCATTTTTGTCACGTCGTGCAGCCAGTTCATCGAGGACAAGAGCAGTTTTGCAAAAAATGTCCCGACGCCCCAAAAACTGATGTAGCCCGTCCCGAAATTCATTGCCAGGTCCGCATGGTTTTGGAAATCCTCGCCGATGCGCGCCAGCGTCCGATATTCCTTCGGCCCTGCGAAGAAAACAATCTGCCGCTCGACATTTGAATTGGCCGACAGCGTTTGCGCCGGATAAACCAGCGCCGTCTGGATTCCAACCCCCGTCGCAATGGAGTTTTCCTCCAACGGCGTGAGATTCACCGGACGCGCGACGACCTGCTGCGCCTGCTGACTTGGCATCGCCAGAAGCGCGAAAAACTGATTGTGCGCCGCAGCCCATACGACATTGCCAATTCCCCCGCGGAATTCCGGTGTCGGAGTTCTGGACATGAGGCCAAAAAAAGTCGTCGTATTTGTGTTGAAATAGCGCGTGCCGTTGTCAATGTAATTGGTGCCGTCGAACCATGTCGCGCCGAGATACATTCCGTTGTCGTCCACGTCCATCGGCGTGGCTGTGCCTACGACAAATTCCTGGGCAGGCAGGGCGAGCGGTTTGTCCGAACTGTTTTTCAGGCTCACGCTTGCGTTGACGAGATAATTGGAGCTCAAATGAAATTGCTTGGTCAGCAGCAAACCGTTCGGCAATAATTTTTCCGCGCGGACACCGCCGTCGCCGGTTCTCGTTAATGTAAAAATACCGTCGCCGATCAGGTTTGTGTCGCCCAAAACCGCCAGAACCGGAACCGGTGTGCGTGCGTTCAACGTGGCAAAACCATTTGCGGAACTTTCCCCTTCTTTTTTCCAACGGGCTGAAATTGTTTCGGGATATTTCAATAATTCGACCGTTTTCAAACCGCCGCCGCGCGAAGTAAATGTGTATCGGGCGTCAGCGTTTGACAGCACGATTTTATTTTCCGGCGCGTTCGTGTCGAAAATCTGGATTGAAGTTGTAGTCGTCAACGAGGCTGTGGAAGAATTCACCGGTGATTGCGGCGATGAAACAATGTTTGTCCGGGCAAACTCCGCCTGCTGTTGCTGCCAGCGGGCTTCCTGCTTTTGCGTCTGGATGAACCAGAGAACAAGCAACGCGCCGCAAATCGAAACAACGATGATTCCAGTTCTGTCCATGAAAATTAGCTGGCCGATGGTTGGAAATTTTTCTGCGGCACGGGATCGTGGCCACAACCCCCGAATGGATGGCAGCGGCAAATTCGCCTGGCCGCAAACCAGATGCCGGCAGTTGCGCCGTGTGTACGAACTGCGTCAATGGCGTATTGGGAGCAAGTCGGCGTGAAGCGGCAGCCTGCAGTCGGGCCAAAAAAATAAATCTGTGCCGGCGAAATCATCCAGCGATAAAGACTGATGGCGGAAACCAAAATGTGCTGGAACGGATTCATTCAATTTTTCAAAAGCTTCGCGCGGTTCAACGCCGCCAGCAAATCTTTTTCAACGTCAGCAAATGTTTTTCCCGCGATGGAATTACGTGCGACCAGAACAAGTTCAACCGGCTGTGACAATTCATGCTGGTGCTGCCGGAAGCTTTCGCGGAGCAAACGCCTCGCGCGGCTGCGCTGAACCGCGCCGCCGATTTTTTTGCTCGTGACGACACCGAGTTTTGGTGCGTCGCCAGCGGGCAGCTTGTTCCAGTTGGCGATCAGGCAGCCGAGCGCCAGCCGCTGGCCCTGTTGCCGGAGGCGCGCGAAATCGCGGCTTTGTGCAAGCCGTGAGGCGCGGTTGAGCCGCAGGCGATTCGGCAATTCGGCGGTCATGCGCGCGGAAATCAAACCGGCGTCAGACGCTTGCGACCGTTGCGGCGGCGATTGGCGAGCGTGGCCTTGCCGCTCTTGCTCGAGTTGCGGTTGAGGAATCCGTGCTGGCGTTTGCGGCGGATTTTCGATGGTTGATACTGGCGTTTCATAAATTCAAAATCGTCCGCGCATTCGCGCCAAACGAGCGGTGGAGATTAACAATGAAATGCCTTGTGTCAAGACGTGGTTCGAGGTTACTTCACGTTCAATTCCCGCTGGATCCCGAATTTGTCAATGCGCTTGCGCAGTGTTGCGCGCGTGATGCCGAGCATCTTTGCAGCGTGAACCTGATTGTCGTTTGTTTCCTTCAGGGCCTGGATCACCAGTTCGCGCTCAACGGCCGGGATGATTTTTAATTTGGGGTCGCGCTTGGCCCATTGGAACAATTGCCGCGCGAGTGCGGCGGCATCGGTCGCAGCCGCCTCTCCGGCGGCTCCGTTGGTGGGCAACATTGTCGCGCCGCTTTGACCGGAAATTTCCGGAGGGAGATCGCTCAACAAAATCGCGTCGCTTTTGGCCATGACATGCGCACGGCGGACGGCGTTCTCAAGTTCGCGGACATTGCCCGGCCAGTGATACTTTTCCAAAGTCTTGATGACGCTGGCGGCAACGGATTTTGGCGGACGTTTCAACTCGCGCGCATTTTTTTCGAGAAAATAATTTACGAGCAGCGGAATGTCGTCGGGACGTTCGCGCAGAGGAGGTATCGGAATCCGCACGACGTTGAGACGGTAAAATAAATCTTCCCGGAATTGTTTGGCGGCGACGGCGGCTTCCAGCGGCTTGTTCGTGGCGGCAATCACGCGCACATCCACCTGGATTGGCTGGTTGCCGCCGACACGCTCGAACGTGCCGCTTTGCAGCACGCGCAATATTTTCGTCTGTGTGGCGGGTGTCATGTCGCCGATTTCGTCCAGGAAAATCGTGCCTTTGTTGCATTGCTCGAATTTTCCGATGCGCTGGACGGTCGCGCCTGTGAATGCGCCTTTTTCGTGGCCGAAGAGTTCGCTTTCCAGAAGTTGTTCGGGAATCGCGGCGCAATTGACTGCGAGAAACGGCTGTTGCGACCGGTCGCTGTGATGATAAATGGCGCGGGCGACAAGTTCCTTGCCTGTGCCGCTTTCTCCGGTGATGAGCGCGGTGGCGTTGCTGGCGGCGACCTGGCCGACGAGTTTGAACACCTGCTGCATTGAGGCGCTGCGCCCGACAATGCCGAGTTCGTAGTCCTCCGATTCAAGCAGCGGCTGATACGACACGACCTGTTTCATGTCGCGCGCGGCCTTGAGAGCGTTGCCGACAATCTCCTTGATCTTCATCGCGTCAAACGGCTTGAGCAGATAATCGTACGCGCCCAGCTTCATCGCCTCGATGGCGGTCTGCGTCGTGCCGTAGGCGGTCATCAGGATGACGAGCAGCTTGGGGTTGGCTGAGCGCATTTTACGGAGCGTTTCCAAACCGTTCATGCCGCCCATGCGCACGTCCATCAGCACGAGGTCGGGCTTGAATTTGGGAACGATTTTTAATCCTTCCTCGCCGGACGAGGCCGTGAGGAACTCGATTTCCGGCGAATCAAAAATCCGCTGGAACGAATACCGCACGTCCTCTTCATCATCAATCAACAGAAGCTTGCTCATTTATTTATGTAAAATAGCGGTTTTTCGGCAAACCAACAGTGAATTTTGATCGATTTGCGGGATGATGATTTGTGCCAGGCGCGTGAGCCGGGGCTGCCACGAGGTTCAGGGGGAGGACCGGGCGATGGGCGGCCAGACAAACTTCGAGTTTGCGTGCCCTGGCCGCATGACCATCGTCCGGCTTGCGTCTGGCTCTGCCAGCGGCAAGTTGGAGTTGAGAGCCGTTGGTTGAGGGTTGAATGGATTCGGGCCGCAGCCCTCAACCCTCAACTTTCAACCCTCAACAAATCCTGTTACGTGCACATCAACGACACTGTCCCGCTCCACGGGCCGTATTGTGTGGAACCGCCGATGCCGCGGATGCGCACGCCATACACCAGTCCCGGCGTAAGATTCGTGATGACGATGCCCTTGGTGTTCGCCCAGATGCCCGCATCCACCCACGCGCCCGCGCCCGTGCAATACTGCACATGATACGCCTTGGCGCCGGCCACAGACTGCAGGTAGACACCCAGCTGCCCCGTCATGGAATTGTCCAGGCTGATTCCATCCGGCGCGACGAGCGTGATCTTGTTTTTGCTCCAGACAATCACATCAAAGCCGGAGGTCAGCACCTGCGATTCCGTGATTCCGGGGATGCTCTGGATGTAGGCCGCAATCTGGCGAAGCGGCACCAGGAGGTTGTCGCGCGCCTCCTTCAACGCGGCGGTTTCCGGTGAGCCGCCCAGCGTGGTGGCGGTCATGGCGGCCTGATAGGCCTGCTGCAGCAGCGTGAGCGCCGCAATGGTTATCGGGAGGTTGGGGAACAGCGTGCCGCATTTTGGAATGCACGTGATCACCAGGATGGCGAAGCTGTTCAACTGGTCTTTGGGCAGGGTTACAAACAACAAACTGACACGAACGACTGATCTTTTCATAACTGTTCTAGTTTCCCCCGGAGTAAGACGACGGACACACCGGCAGGCGGGTCAATCGCGGCACGTTTTAAAAAATAGCATCAGGTGTGCCAAGATTGTGAAACGTTTCACAAGCGCACAGGATCTGTGGAATACGGCCTGTGGCCGGAATGGTGGATTTCCGTGGCGCGAAAATCGAGGCATAGCCCAGACACTGCACGTTATGGCCGTAAACACGGCATATCCCTGCCAAAACAATTCATGTTTGAATCAAAACAATTCTATTTTGCACCAAAACAACTCATTTTTGGTTCATAACAACACTGTGTTTACCAAAACAGTGTTGCTTTGAAACGAAACACTGTTGTTTTGCTCCAGACACGTTCTGTTTTGATCAAAACACTGTTTTTCTGACGCAAAACTGTGTTGCTTTGGAACAAAACACTGTTGTTATGACACAAAACAGTATTGCTTTGAAGCAAAACACTGTTGTTATGAAATAAAACAATTCGTTTTTGTAACAAAACAGTTCGTTTTTTGGTAAAAATCCACGGCTAAAATTTCATCAAAAAAATTATTTCGATGAAACACCACTGGCAAAAGGCGGAATTAAGTGTCCCGTCACAGGACAAAGTGTCCTGTTTTAAAAATGAGACAGTGGGTGCTGGCGGCGGATGAAGTAGGCCGCAACCTGCCGTGCCGGGCGCGAGCACGGCGGGAAAGAGAAGAGACTGATGTCATTCCCTATTATCGGGATTGAGACGAGTGAGGACAGGTGAGGTGTAGAATCGGAAATCACTTTGACCGTGATATATTGTTGGTAGAAAACTTGCTCCGGGATTTCTGCTTGTAATTTTTTGTTGCTGGTATAGAAATGGCGTATCACCCAGTGCGCATAGGGATCACCTTTAAAGGGAAAACCATGGTTTACGGCAAACACATTGTTGGCAGGTGCTTGTTAAGGCCGCAGCTTCATGGGCTAACCAGCTTCAGGCATAATCCATTTTCGCCCGGAACTATTTTTACAGATATTTTGAAAGATTTTGGCCGGGGATGCGTATTGCATCGGATGAACTGTGTTATTTATTCGCCATGAACACCCGATTAAATAAAATCCAGAACTGGCCAGAACTGGCAAGGCAGGCGGGCTATTCGCCTATCAAGCTGGCCAAGAACTGTGGCGTTTCATTGCGGACATTGCAACGGTTTGCCATCCAAAAAACGGGCAAAAGTCCCAAGTTATGGCTGGCTGAACGACGTCAGCTTGATGCGGTAGAGCTGTTGAAGAAGTGTTCCTGCCTCAAGGAGACCGCCACAAATCTTGGCTACAAACATACGCACCACTTCTCGCGGGATTTCAAGGCGCATTGGGGATGCTGCCCTGCCGAGATGATCGCGCGTCAGACGCTAAATCCCTGACTGTCGCGTTTTGGTATAAAATTTTGCTTCTAATAAACTTTTTAGATGATTTAATGCAGACAGTAAATGACGGTTGCAAGGACATTAAGACCCGCTGCAAAAATCCAAGGAGATTTTTTGCCGGAAACGCGTCATCTTCAGTCGCTGCCGGACACCGTGCAACGATTCTCCACACTCCACCAATCATTGCAGGACTTCCATCAGCCGTTGCATGGCCTCATCCGACGGCTGAAGGAGTTTCTTCAACGATTGCCCAATCACACCGAGACCGCGACGATGCCCGCCGCCCCCCTCGTAACATTTCTCACTTTCGGCT